>Ga0116183_1002079_pt1 | contig 21912 bp, 14 predicted proteins | sample AD_UKC078_MetaG_FD_89753 | JGI IMG/M metagenome (GOLD analysis project Ga0116183, IMG submission 89753) | Active sludge microbial communities of municipal wastewater-treating anaerobic digesters from USA - AD_UKC078_MetaG | ecosystem: Engineered > Bioreactor > Anaerobic > Digestate | place: USA... | reverse complement strand
GTTTAATGTGAGTGCTTCACCTATACTTAATTCACTTTTATCAAAAGCCGCTTCAAAGGAGTAATTGCCCACCATGCCTGTAAAGTCTACAGGGCGAAGAGATGCTGGTAAAGAAAGCACTTTTAATGTAATAGGAGCAGATTGGGCTTCGGCCTCTACTGATTCTTGAGAAATAGATTTAAATGTAGAGGAAAAACCTCCAAAAGAATGATTCTTTTCTACTACTTTAGGAGCGCCTCTTTTAGTGTATTTCACTTGAATTGGTGGAATTGTGAGTACTCCACTTTTCATTGGGGCAAGCCATGCAAAGCGCGCCGAGGATTCCATTTCTGTTCTAGATCCAGGCACAGGTTGGAATTTCAAGTCTTTTAGGTCAGAACGATGGGCAATAAAATCATTTCCTAGTTCAGTACCAGTAAATGCCACATTGCCTTCAAAGTGTTCGTAAGTTCTCATGGATAAAAGAAGCGAAAATTGTTCGCCTTCATAAACGCTTTTTTTGTTTGGAGTCAAAGAAAGTGAAAGAGCTCCTTCATTAAAGGATTTTTTGATCTCTATGGGGATTCGATCGGCTAATTCATATTCTTTATCGTTGACTTTCCAAGATAAAGGACCTACGCTAAATGAACCCACCTTTTTAGGAGCAGTAAGTTTGAATATATACTTACGAATTCGAATGCCATGGCCAAAAAAATCAGCTGTTCTTGTGTCCATGCTATCAAGGGCTCTAAAAACAAAGCCATCACGCATCATGAGTCGAGGCGTTTCTCTTTGCTCCGCAAGCTCTTGGATAGGAACAATCATTCGAAGTTCAAATGGAGCTCCAGCCTCGATGCGATCTTTATCAAACTCAATCGAAACTCTGGCGCCCGCTGAGATGGTAAATAATAAGCAAAAAAGTAAAAAATGTTTCATAGTCTTCAAAATTACGAATTTTTGGTCGAAAAGACCGCTTGATTTATATCTAAAAAAAGTAAAAAAATAGTCAAAATAAATTGCTGCTTTATTGAAAAAGGGGGCTTTATTCGTCTTTTTCATGGCAATTAAGACTACAGAAACACCATTAATGGTTTTTTTATTTCAATATCACTCTTGTTGACGGTAATGGTGTTATCTCTTCGCTCGGGTTGATTTTATTTCGTTTTTTTATGGACATCACTATGGTTGACGGAAATGATTTTACTTTTTCACTCAGTTGTGTGCCACACAAAATTCGTTCAAAAGTAAAAAGTCATTTTCGTCCGCTATTTAAATACTGTTATTTAATTAATTGGTGTTGTTTTTTTATTTAAGTCTTCGCTATTTGATTACTAATAACACGAACACTTATATGCTTTAGCATTTTACGTGAGACTTAGCACTTTTAGTGCTTTAGTCGGAACCATGCATAGCTGTGAGAGTGATACCCTTGTGGTACAAAAATACGCTTGTCTCTGCATGAAAAAAACTGGGTTTGGTTAGATGAGATTTTCATTGCCTCGGCATAAAAAAACTCAGTTGAGTCTAGATGGACTTTTCTCAGTCAAAATTAAATCGTCGAAAATAGGGCGTGAAGCCAGCGTTTTTTATGAATGACTCTGCTTCTTCAATTGTTGTTAATCCGTGTGATTTTAAAACATTTTCTTCAATGACAATGCTATTTATGTCATCAGCGCCACTATATAGCCCTAGTTCTCCTAATGATGTCCCCATGCCGAGTAAAGAAACTTCAATATGAGAAATATTATCAAAAAATAGACGGCATAACCCAATTATTTTTAGGTACTCTTGGCCTGTAACATGACGAATAGGAAAATGAGGGGTTTGAGGTTGAAAAGTCCATGCCACAAAAGTTAAAAAGCCTTGTGTCTTGTCTTGAATATCGCGAATGACTTGCAAGTGTTCTATGATATCTTTAGGAGTTTCATCACTTCCAAACACAATATTGGCGCTTCCTGGGAGGCCTTTTTCATGACAGAGAATCATCGTATCGCCCCATTCTTTTGCGGACAGCTTTTTGGGGCTTAATTTTTGACGCATAGAATCTGATAATAGCTCTGCTCCTGCGCCTGGCACAGAAGATAAACCAGCTTTTTTTAGAAGGTCTAATAGGTCAGTGAGAGGCATATGATGCGCTTTCGCTATATAAACAAGTTCCACTGGAGAAAAAGCACGCACTTCTACATGGAGCTCTTGTGTAAGCATTTGAAGTGTATCCACGTAATAATTTAGAGGAAGGCCCGCATGAACGCCTCCTTGCAAAAAAATCTGATTTACTCCTAGAGACTTTGCTTCAAGTGCTTTTTGACGAATCTGATCAAGTGAGAGAACGAATGATTCTGGATTTTCGCGTGACCGACAAAAAGAACAAAAGGAACATTGAATAGAACAAATATTTGTATAATTAATAATTCGATATGCTGTATAACCCACTTTGTTTTGAGGGTATCGTCTTTTTCGTATTTCATTACCAGCATGAACTATTTCTGTCCAATCGACTTCCCTTAAAAGAATGAGAGCTTCTTCTGGAGAAATGCGTTTGTTGTCTAAGGCTTTTTCAATGATGTAATTCATTTTTTATTTTTCTTAGCTTTCGTTTTTTGATTTGTTGCTTTTTTCCCACCTAGAAAGAGACCTTGTTCTTTTTTCGGTGTTGGCTGACTTATTTGTTCGATTAATAATTGATCTACTTTTTTTAGTGTGAGGTCACCAGAATAGACGATTGATTTTCTTTGAGTAGAAATTTTGATCGGCCATCCAGGATTGTATTCATAGATATATACATTACTATCACGAATATCTACTTTAAGCTTAGCCATTTCGTTTTTTATGCTATTCAGTGCAGAATCTCTTTTTGTTACGGACTCAAAAATATTGTTAGAAAGCATTTTCTGAAAAAGATCGACAGTCATTCTTTTGAAATCAAGAGTGTCCATTTTTAAAGTGTTTTCAAATTGACATAAGTGTTTTTTTCGATCAATGACATTAAAATAAAACTTGGCGTCTGCTTGAATGGGGTCTCCACCAAGTGGATTAGATAATTCTTCTTTATAGAAAATAGTGTCTTTCACTTGAAACATTAATCCCATAGGATAATGAATGAGTTGAATTTCTTTGAATACCAAATTAGTGATATTTTCTTGTGTAGAAAACATGACTTTTACGGGCTCCATTATTTCTTTTAGTTTTGGTGTTTTTGCCGAATCTTCTTGAATCAGAGCGTCAAACATTTCCAATAAAGAATTACGAAGCTCTTTCCAGTTTACGATTTCTTGAAAAGCACCAGCATCATTTGTACGATATAGAACGCTTAAAGTATCGTATTTTTTGGCGATTTCTTCTACTGATTTAGAAAGTGCTAAGCCATCTAAAATGGAGTTTTCTACTTGCCAACTAAAAAGGTAGCCTTCTGCAGTAGAGTCTTTTACTTCTACTCGTGCGGTATATGAGGAATAATCATTTTTTTGAAGAGAGTCGTTTTTATGCTGAGACTTATTTTGGGAAATATTGAAATATTTTATGTCTCCCTTTTTCCAATAAGCTATAAAAGATAGGGTAGAATCCGTTTGTGCTATGGCAGAGATAGCGCAAATCAACAAGAGGAAAGGGCTTATTTTTTTGATCATAAACTGGTTTTGTAAAAGAGTCCAATTAAATATAGCCTATTAAAGAGAATATTTTTATCATTATAAGATGATTTTTGATGATATTGAATCTTTATTAAAAGAGTATAAACAAGTACAGATTTTAGAAGTTCCATTCAACCCTGTAGATCCCATTCTTTGGTCCTTTTTAAAAAAACAAGAACGTCTATCAGTTGTTTCTGAACGTATTCAGCGTAAAATCCAAAGAGCCTTAGCTCCCTTTTGGCAACAGCGTTTTATAAGTATTGAAAATAAAGAAGCCCCTTTAGTTCGTCATTTTTTACTTTCTCCGTTGTTTTTTTTGCAGACGGATTTAGTGGTTGAAGATACGCCTTTTCCTAAAACAAATCCAGCTCTTTTGTCAGAGGCTTTGCAAAAGGCTTCTTTGCCAGAGAGCGTGTTAGATCGCACTCTTCTAAGTCTTTCCAATGGAGAATTAAGACGAATTTTATTAGCTCGAGTTTGGATGGAAAATCCAGAATGGGTTTATTTTAACGATTTGTTTGGCGGGCTAGATGCCGCTTACCGGCCTTATTTGGAAGAATGCGTTTTAAAGATGGTTCATTCTGATGTAAAAATGGTCATTCGTCTTGCAAGAGAAGAAGAAGTTATGCCTTTAATTCCTGCTTTTGTTTATGAGAATGGGAAATTTGTTTTATTGGAAAAGAAAAGAGAAGGCGCTCTTAAATCAGAGCAAGTAAAAAAATCGTATTCTGAATATGAAATTGAAAAGCTTACTTCATCTGCAGTTGAAGGAAAACTCCTTTTTGATTTGAAAAACGTGAATGTTTGTTTTGGAGAAACAGAGGTGATCCAAAACTTGAGTTGGCAAGTTCGCTCGGGAGAACATTGGGTGGTGATGGGGCCTAATGGCGCTGGGAAAAGTACACTTCTTGCCCTTCTTTCTGCAGATCATCCGCAGATTTATAAAAATGACATTATGCTTTTAGGAGAACGTCCAGGAAAAGGATTAGATGTTTGGGCTCATAAAGAAAAGTTGGGCTTTTTCTCTCCTGAATTGGCTTTGCAATACCGAGAGGAATTAACTCTTCAAGAAGTTCTTTGTACTGGCTTTTCTACTTCTTTAGGCTTGTTTAAAGAACCTGTTTTTGAAGAACGAGAAAAGGCTAATGAGTGGCTCCATTTTTTAGGTTTTGAAGATACGAAGGTTGCATTTTCTTCATTAACGCTCATTGAAAAACGCCTAGTATTAATAGCAAGAGCGGCGATAAAACCTCCTTCGGTATTGATTTTAGATGAGCCAACTCAAGGGATGGATGCTAAACATCGTGCAAAGATTTTTAATTGGCTTGATTATCTGTCTTCATCTACAACAATTATTTTAGTATCGCATTATCTTAACGAATGGCCAAAATGCATGACTCATATATTGCATATGCCTAAGTTCTCAATGCCGTTGTAAAATTTTTGTTTGTTCATGGAGTTGAATTCACTTTTTTTATAAAAAGAATGGAACGTTTTACTAATTTGTAAATATGAATGAAAAACAAGTATTAAAAGCTTTAGAAGTGATAATAGATCCAGATCTACATCGAAATATTGTAGAACTAGGTTTTGTTCAAAATATTCTGATTTCAGAGAACGATGATGTTTCTTTTGATTTGGTTTTAACAACACCAGCTTGTCCTCTAAAAGAAAAATTTGTTGTGGATTGTAAAAAAATATTGAGTGATTTAGGTGCAAAGTCTGTATCTATTGCTCTATCAGGGAAAACACAACCATCACAAGTCAACCTTTCCGAAAATACATTTTTAAAAGATGTTTCTCATATTCTCGCTGTTTCTTCTGGTAAAGGGGGAGTGGGTAAATCTACGGTCACTGCAAATTTGGCGATGGCTTTAAGTTTATCTGGGGCTCGTGTTGGTATTTTAGATGCTGATATTTATGGCCCTTCTATGGGTGTGATGTTTGGGATTGAAGAAGCGCCTCAAGTACATCCTGATAAAACTATTTCTCCTGTACTTGCTAGGGGAGGCATTTCCATTGTCTCTATGAGTATGTTTGCTGATTCTGATAAAGCAACTATTTGGCGCGGTCCTATGGCCAGTCAGATGATTCAGAATTTTTTACACCGAGTTAGGTGGGGTGGATTAGATTATTTACTCATCGACTTTCCTCCTGGAACAGGGGATATTCAATTAACCTTAACGCAAAGCTGTCCTTTGTCTGGAGCCGTTGTAGTAACGACTCCTCAAGAAGTAGCCTTAGCGGACTGTCGTAAAGGTCTTGCGATGTTTGATGCTGTTGGAGTGGCTGTCGTGGGTGTTGTTGAAAACATGAGTTATTTTATTTGTGATCAATGTGAAAAATCCCATTATATTTTTAGAACTGGTGGCGGAGAAAAAATCACGAAACAGTATGGTGTTCCTTTACTTGGAAAAATCCCATTAGAACCTTCTGTTGCTGATGCGGGCGATTTAGGTGCTCCAGCTGTTCTTGCTCATCCAAATAGTGTTTCTGCAACAGAATTTATTCGAATTGCTGAACAAGTGGTTTGTGCTTTATCTGTATTATCTACAAACAATGAACAAGTGCTTTCGAATTATAATTATGAGTGGAGTGATTTATGATTTTACAGCCTGTGAAAATTTCTAAGACTCCAAAAAATGAAGTGCGTTTTGATTGGAATGATGGGTCTTTTTCTGTTTTTAATTTAAGGGCTCTTCGAGTAGCTTGTCCTTGTGCTTTATGTGTGGACGAGCATACAGGAGAACGAATATTAGATCCAAATACGATCCCTGAAGATATTTCGATAATAAATTTGCGCTCAATAGGTCGTTATGCTGTTGGAATTACATGGACAGATGGTCATCGTAGTGGAATTTACCCTTACCGACAACTTAAGGAATTGACGAAAACGAAGTAAAAAACCATATTTGGGTTGACTTCATAAATTTTTGGAGCGTTTGGAACGTATAGGTGCTTTATATATGAGTGACTTTAACGAATCTCTTTATTTTCGTGACTTAAATAGATATCCAACTCTTACACCTCAAGAGGAAGCTGTTTTACTCACGATCATCAAAAAAAATGAATCTGAAGAGATTCGTAACTCTGCTTTGCAGCGTTTGATTCGAGGTAATCTTCGTTTTGTAGTGAGTGTTGCAAGGAAATATCAAGGCCGTGGTCTTTCTTTACTTGATTTAATTAACGAAGGGAATTTGGGCCTTTTTAAAGCAGCTAAGCGTTTTGATATGGAAAAAGACGTTAAGTTCATTTCATACGCTGTTTGGTGGATTCGTCAATCCATTCAAAAAGCTCTTTTTGAACAAGTAGGTGCCGTTCGAATTCCTCCTAATAAATTAGCCCTAGTCAATCGTTTTAAAAGAGCTCTTGTTCAAAATGGGGGCGATTATGAATCCACTATTGCTCTAGAAGAATTTGCATCCTGCGAACGCGATATTGTGGAAGTCATGGAAAAAATAGTTGATATCTCTCTTGATGCTCCTATTGGCGATGATAGCTCCTCTGGAGGCGATTCTGTCAGTACTTTAATGGATGTTCTTGGCTCAGAGGGAAATCAAGAAGACGAACTTGAACGCGAAGAACGCCGCAAACTAATTCAGGAAACTCTTTCTTCTCTTCCTCAACGTGAAGAAGAAATATTGCGAATGTTTTATGGCTTAGATTCTATTGAAGACACCACATTAAAAGATATTGGTGAAGACTTAAAATTAAGTCGGGAACGCGTACGACAGATCAAAAATAAAACATTGAGAAAACTTCAGAAAAGTAAAGAGAATAAAGAAAAGCTGGCTGACTTTTTGGAGAGCTAATGCGAGTTTCTTCATCTCAGGCTCGTACCGCGGCTAAATTTTTCTTGACCTTAACGGGTGGCGTTTTACTTGCTTATTTCCTTTATTTCGGCTATCAAAAATTTGGACCATCAAAGATTGTTTTAGAGGGCGTTTCTTTTGGGCCTCCAGCAGGTACGGTTTTGGTCAGGGGAGATGTTCCTAACCTAGAGGTTGGTTTTGATCAATTGCCTTTTTCTACTCGTGATGAAGTGCGTCGAGCTTTTGATTTAATGCTACAAGGTGGATCAAAACAAGCCATAGAAATCTTTGATGCTATTTTAATTTCTTATCCAGAACTTTTCATGGTGGAGTGGGGTGTCCTACATGTCTTATGGGAGTCGGATTCTCTTTCCTCAAATGAGCTATTGCGACTCGAACATTTGATTCGCAGCGTGAAGAAAAAAGCAACTAGCGCTTCTCTTGATTTATACATTGATAGTCGTGAAGCTTATCGTTTAGGGAGTTTACCTCTAGCTCTGGATCTTGCTCGAAAGGCCACTGAAAAAGGAGCCTCTTTTCCTGATTTCCGTTTGTGGTATGGTGAACTCTTACAAGAGGTCAATAGATTATCGCAAGCGATCGGTGAAACGCGAGTGGCGATTGGTTTAACCAAAGGGACTTCTCAAAAAGCATATGAAAATCTCGCCTTACTTTATCATCAACAGGGCAATTTAGATAGTTGTACCTCTGTGATTGAGTATGCATTAACCAAGTATCCTGCAGACACGAAGCTTTTACTTCTACAAGGTTATTTAAGCGAGTATAACGGATCTTTTGATATGGCTGAAAAAAACTATCAGCGAATTCTAGCTTTAAATCCAAATTATAAGGAAGCACAAGCGGCATTAAATACTTTAGGAGAAAAATCTCCTCCAGCTCATTCCTCTAGTGCTCGAATTACCCCCAGAGATAAAGCTCAATTAGCTTATGATATTTTAGAACCATTAGTTGCGACTTATCCAGAGAATTTACCGCTACGGGAAGCACTTGGCTTAGCTTATTTGAAAGGGCGCTCTTTTGATAAGGCAAAACAACAGTTTAAGGAAATTCAAACAAAAGATCCTGAATACCCTGAAATTCAACTGCGTTTACAAGAAGCCTCTGTGACCTCTTTACGTTCAGAAAATGATGGTGCTTTAACGGAAAGCTTAAATCGAGTGATGGATAGTATTCGCACCACGATGCCTTCTAGTAAGCATGACTTTAGCACCATGCTAGGTCATTATTTAGTTCGCTATGGTGCTTCGCCAAAAGAATTTTTCACTCAGTATGCTGTGACTAATTTTAAAGAAATTAAAAAAAATACTTGGCAAGAATCTTTCTATGAACCTCCTTATTATCATCAGTATACAGTTCTATTTAGTAAAACAAATCAATTCTATGGCGTGCACGTTTTAGTTATTGATTCTTCTGGTAATTCCAATCATTTAGGCTCTGCTCCAGATATCTATAATAGGCTTTTGAAACAAAATTCACGTATTTCAGGCATAGGAATAGGCACTGGAGAAACGGATTGTAATGGGACTGTTATAGATGCTGCTGTTTGGGAAACTCTTGATAATTTTGAAATTCTTGCACGCTATGTTTCAAAACCTTCAGAAGTTAGAATGATGCGCCTAGATAAAAAACAGATTTCTGATAAAATGAAACTTTGTGATTATTTGTCTTATTTGAATAAATATTAAGGTCTTCTTTTTTGTATTTTCCTGTTATGCGTTCTTTTTTACATCATTACTTATGGATTTTAGTTAGCCTTTTCATGGCAGTCTTTTTTCAAGGCTGTACATGTTGTGCTTATTTAAATCACATGTTTAATGCGGAACGCGCATTCGAGGAAGCTTCTGATTTAAGAACCGCTAGACTTGATAGTATTCCAGGAGATTCTTCTCTACCAACGATGGAAGAACGAAAAAGATACGATCGAGTAATAGAAAAGGGGTCTCGTGTTTTAGAACGTTTTCCTAAAAATAAAAAACGGACTGCCGAAGCTGTTTTTTTAATGGGAGAGTCTTTTCGTCATAAGCAAGAGTGGAATAAGGCAATCACAAAATATGATGAGTTTGAACGCTATTTCGCAGATCACGATTCTATGCCTGTGATTCAGTATCAGCGGGCTTATTGTCTTTATCGTAATGGGGAATACAATATAAGCCGTTTCGCTTTGGAACCTGTTTTAGAAGCAGGCAAATCACATCCTTATTATTACGAAGGACAAAATCTATTGTCTTTACTTCAAGAAAAATCAGACATGCCCAATGAAGCTATTGCAGCGCTCGAAAACATGCTTGCAGATACGCTTGGCACTCCTTATATGAGGGCGAAAATACACTTTCGATTAGCTGGCTTATATTTTAAGATTGAAAATTGGGCAAAAGCAAGAGAACATTATTTAGCGAAAGAAATTAAAGAACTAACGGTTAGAGAAAAAATGACGGCCTCTATTCAAGCGGCTGAGTGTTTAGTCAATCAAAAAGAGTATCTGCCTGCAGCAGAAGAATATAAAAAGCTAATGGTGGAAAAAGATTATGAAGAAAGCCTGCCTGAATTCATTGTTCGTTGTGGTGAATTATTGAAACTGGGTGATAAAATTGATGAGGCGCGTAGTGCTTTTCGTAAGGCAATACATGATTACCCAAGAACCGATTATACTGCGAGAAGTTATTTCCATTTAGGGGATGATGAGCAAGTGCGTAAGCGTGCTTATGAACAAGCTCTTATCTATTATGACAGTAGTTTTGTATCAAGACCAAGTAGTACTTGGGGACGCGATAGTCGAGAACGACGAGATGCGTTAAGACGAATGCTTGCTTTACAAAATGCAAATGAAAAAATAAAAACAGATACTGTTGAAACTACTCAAAAGAGATTTTTTGATAGTGAGTTTCAGATTGCAGAATTGTTTTTATTTAAGCTATCCGAAGTAGATAGTGCTATTCAACGCTTAAATGATATTATTGTAAAGGCTGACGATAGTATTCAAGTGTTACGTGCTTCTTATGCTCGTGCGTTTATTTATGATGAATTTAAAAACGACCCCGATCAAGCTGAAATTCTTTATAAAGAAATAATTGAAAAGTACCCTAATACAGAATATGCTAAGCAGGCTCAAGTGAATTTAGGCATGAGAGTTACTGTCAAAACAAATGAAGACCTTGCTTATGAGCGCTTCCTAAAAGCAGAAAGTCTTTGGTTAGCGGCTGAAAATATTCCTCTTGAGAAAATGGCCGAAGTTGATTCTGCTTATCGACAAGCATTTACAGCATATGAGGCTCTTTATCAAGACTATCCAGAAACGCAATCAGGTATACAAGCCCTATTTATGAAGGGAATTTTTTATGAAATGAATCCTAATACAAAAGATAGTGCTGTATTTGTATTTAGGGAATTAAGATCTAAATATGGCCAAACGGCTTGGGGTAAAGAGGCCGATCGGCGCTTACAAACTAGAGTGACTATTACTGACGATGAACTAAAAAGATTACGTCAGCGTATTAAACAAAATGAAGAACATATTGAACGTTTGTCAAAACAGTATTACGAATCATTACAAGCGAAGAAAACAACGTCACCTACAGAAGAAGTAAAAACAAAAGAAGAAGAAATACTCGAAAACACATACAATAGCATGTATGATTTTGAGTAACGTTTTTTAATTCTTGTTTCGAAGTTCAATAAAACGAATGTTTCCCATAAAATCAGGGATAGCTCGGGTATAAGAAAGCCAAGGGTATTGAGAAATCTCATTTTTTAGAATTTCTTCTTGCTCAGAAGCGATTTCAAGCCAAATGACTGCTCCTAGCGCAAGTCTATTTTCAGTTTCTCTGAGAAGTCTACGAATGAGATCTAACCCATCTTCTCCGCCAAATAAAGCTAAAGCGGGATCAAAGAGACGAACTTCTTCTTGAAGGGATGCTTGATCTTTAAGTGGAATATAGGGGAGATTTGCCACAATCACATGAAGCTTGGATTCTGCAGGAAGAGCGGAAAGAAGATCTCCTTCAAAAAACGAAATTTTATCTTCTACTTCGTTTTGAGTGGCGTTGCTTATTGCAAGATCTAGAGCATCTTTCGAAATATCGACAGCAAAAATTTTAGCTGAAGGAATTTCCTTTGCAAGAGCAATGGCAATGGCGCCAGTTCCTGTGCCGATATCGGCAATCAGAGGCTCTTCTGGCAAAGAAGTTTCCTCTTTGACAAAATCTACCATCATTTCTGTTTCTGGCCTAGGAATTAAAGCCCTTTTATCACAATTAATTAAAAATCCACGAAATGACGTGTTTCCAATAATATGTTGTAGCGGTTCTCTTTTCGCTCTTCTGGCGACTAGAGGTCTTAAAATCGTAAGCTCATTTTCAGTGAGTGGACGATCGAAATTTAGGTATAAGTCCATGCGTTTCATTTTTAGGCCATGAGCTAAAATATATTGAGCATCTAGGCGCGCATCAGGGACTTTATTTTTCTTAAAGAATTCTGTAGTGACGTTTAAAATTTCAAGAACAGTACTCATACGCTAAACTTGCCTAATTTTTCTTGAGCATTAGCCATTTGTAGAGCGTCGATAATTTCTTGAATATTTCCAGTCATCACAGATTCTAAACTGTATAGAGTTAAATTAATACGGTGGTCTGTCAATCGATTTTGTGGGTAGTTATAAGTTCTTATTTTAGCAGAACGATCGCCAGTGCCTACAAGTGCTTTTCGACTAGCGGCTTCTTCTTGTTCTTTTTTTGAAATAGCAGCATCTAAAAGTTTAGAACGAAGCATATGCATGGCTTTGCTTCTGTTTTTTAACTGGCTTCGCTCTTCTTGACAACTCACAACAACACCTGTTGGAATATGAGTTAATCTTACAGCAGAATCTGTTTTGTTAATATGCTGGCCGCCTGCGCCGCTTGCACGATAAGTATCCATATGAATATCCGATTCTCGAATTTCCATATCGACTTCATCGGCTTCAGGAAGAATAGCTACTGTAGCTGCAGAAGTATGAACGCGTCCTTGGGTTTCTGTGTCTGGAATACGTTGCACGCGATGCACTCCGCTTTCAAACTTGAGAGTACCATAGACGGAATCGCCTTCAATAAAAGCAGAAATTTCTTTGAACCCACCAACGGTGCCTTCAGAAGCATTTAAAATGCTCATTCTCCAACCCATTCGATCGCAATAGCCTCGATACATTCTAAATAAATCGCCTGCAAATAAAGAGGATTCATCGCCTCCAGTACCACCTCTTATTTCAAGGGTGGCATTTCTATAATCCCAAGGCTCTTTAGGAACCATTAATATTTGAAGCTCTTCTGTAAGCTCGGCAATTTTGCTTTCTAGACTTTTTACTTCTTCTTTTGCACATTGATTCAGTTCTGGATCAGGATCGTTCAGAGCTAATTGCCATTCCGTAAGATCATTAGACATTTGAATAAATTCGCGCCCTTTGGTAGTCGCTTTTTCAATGCCTTTAAATGTTTTACGCAGACGAGTATAATTGGTTTGGTCTGCAATGACTTCTGGACGACTTAATTCAGATTCTAATTCTTCGTATTTTTGTATTAGTTTTAGGACTTTATCTTTCATCACCGCCTAATTTAGAAAAAAGAAATTTTAACTTTAAAACATGCAATGTGATTCCATAGGTGTTTTTCATACAGATTTTTCTTATAAATATGATGTAGCGCGTCAGGGTGTTTTTTTTCAGGGTCATCCTGGGATCATTACATTAAAATCTGGCTTTGATTTCGAACAAGCATTGCGGGATTTAGATGGTTTTGAGCGAATTTGGTTGATTTTTCAATTTCATCAAAATCAAGGCTGGAGACCTACAGCAAAGCCTCCTATTCCTCCTATAGATCGAGATCGTGTAGGCCTTTTTGCTTCGAGAAGTCCATATCGTCCAAATGCAATAGGGCTAAGTTGTGTCCGTTTATTGAAAATCAATGGCTTACATCTTTTTGTAGATGAATGTGATTTGCTAGATGATACTCCCATACTAGATATAAAACCCTACATTCCAAAAGTAGATTCGTTCCCTGATGCCAAAGCGGGTTGGGTGGATTTACAAGAATCCGTATTGTGGAAAATTGAATCGACACCTTTATTTCAAGAACAGCAGGATTGGATATTAAAGCAACTCTCTTGGAATATGGCCTCTTTTGCTCAGGTACAATTAAGTAGCTATCCTTTAGATGATACACGGAAAAGAGTCGTTAAAAAAAATAACGAAGCTAATGAAGCCATTCTGGCTTATCGGACATTTCGTATTTTATTTTCTTACAATGAAGAAAAAAAAGAAATTCTTCTAAAATCAATTGATAGTGGTTATACAAATGAAGAATTAACCTCAGAAGAAGATCAGTATAAAGATAAAGCGGTTCATCGATGTTTTAGAATGCTTTTTTATGACAAAAAATGTCAAAAACAAAATAAATCTATTTAAAAATAAAAAAGTGGCTAATTTGCAAAACAAAAAAAAGATTTTTACGATTAGATTAGCTTCTGCAAGTCTATCAAAAAAGTTTTGAAATTATATATTTAGAATGGTATAATTAAGGTTTTGTTAAATGATCTTCTCTTTTAATACATTCAAGAAAAAACTCTTTACGCGCTCCTTGGAATACGTTAGTATGAATGTTATGCGGTGTAAAATTTATTAGGAGCTAATCTATGAGTTTTGTTCATCTTCAAACGCATTCTGAGTTCTCGTTATTACGTTCTTCTTGTCGTATACATGAATTGCTTGCAGAAGCAATAAAGGATAATCAACCTGCAGTAGCTTTGACTGATCATGGCAACATGTTTGGTATTTTAGAATTTTATATGCAGGCTCGTTCATTAAATAAGAGCCGACAAAAAGAAGGCCTTCCTCCGATCAAAGCTCTTTTAGGCTCTCATATTTATGTAGCAACTTCAACTTCGATGACAAAAGAGGAACAGGGGTATCAGCGGTTAACATTAATTGCAAAAACAAACGAAGGCTATCGGAATCTCTTAAAGATTGTTAGTTATTGCTATGAAGATGCTGAACAGTGGAGTGAAGTCCCTGCAGTTCCTTTGGAATTCATTCGTGAAAAATCAAAAGGCTTAATCGCTTTAGCGGGAGACTTTTTTAGCCGTTTTGGCTCGGATGTTTTAAATCAAAAAGAAGATATTGCAAATCAATATTTAACGGATTTGTGTTCTATTTTTGATTCAGAGAGTTTATTCTTTATTGTACAAGATCAAGAAATTGAAGGGCAAAAAAAAGTCAATGCTTTTATAGCGCAAGCGTCTCGCGATCTTCATCGCGGGCTTGTCGCTGTGAATAATGTTCATTACATTGAAAAAGGGGATGCTCCTGCTCACAAGGTCTTACGCTGTATAGCTCTTGCGGAAAAACTTCAGAATTTCAGTGATCCTTTGTTCCCAACAGATAAATTCTACTTCAAAACAACGGAAGAAATGGTCTCTGCTTTTAAAGAGTATCCTGAAGCGATTGAAAACACTGTTAAAATTGCAGAGCAATGTGATATTACTATCCAAACTGATTGTGGCGACCAATTCTGGCCGCAGTTTAAGTTCCCTGATGAGTTTAAAGATTCTGATGACTATTTAGGTTACCTTTGTAGACAAAAGGTATCCAATCGATATCCAGAGGTAACGCCAGAAGTTCAAGAACGCATGGAAACAGAGCTTGCTTGTATTCGAGAAATGAAAGTCGCGGGCTACCTTCTAATTGTGTGGGATTTTATAAACTGGTCTCGCGAGAATGGAATTCCAGTTGGGCCTGGGCGTGGTTCTGCAGCTGGTTCTATTGTCACCTATATTATCGGAATTACAGATATAGATCCTCTTCGGTTTGACTTACTTTTCGAACGCTTCTTGAATCCAGAACGTGTAAGCATGCCTGATATTGATACAGACTTTTCCGATCGAGATCGAGCTCGTGTGATTGAGTATGTTTCGGATCAATACGGTAAAGAGTGCGTAACGCAAATTGTAACTTATGGCGCCTTAAAAATGAAAGCCGTTATCAATGATGTTGGCCGTGTTTTAGGTATTCCCATTTCTGATGTGCGAGCGATTACAAAACTATTGCCATTAGATTTAGGTGCAACACTGGAGATGGCCAAAACGGGAAAAAATAAAAAAGGGGCTCCTTTAGAAGGGTATAATCCTGGGCCATTAAACGAACTTATTGAATCAAGGCAAAACTATCGGGATTTGTGGAATTACTCCGAAAAGCTAGAGAATCTCTCAAGGCAAACAGGTGTTCATGCGGCAGCGGTGATTATTGCTCCAGTGGCCATGTCTGATTTAGCTCCTCTTTTTAGAGCTCGCAAAGAAGATACGCCTGTGATCATGTACGACAAGCATTACGCTGAAGATATCGGTCTATTAAAAATGGACTTTTTGGGTCTTCGAAACTTATCCATTATTCAAGACGCTGTTGCTTTAATTAAACAGACCAGAAATGTCGATTTAGAGATTGGCCGTATTCCTTTAGATGATGCTAAAACTTTTGATTTATTAAGTAAAGGATTAACGGTAGGCGTTTTTCAATTTGAATCTCCAGGAATGCGAGAGTACCTTCGGAAATTGATTCCTGAACGTATTGAAGATTTAATTGCGATGAATGCTCTTTATCGCCCAGGACCAATTGAACAAATTCCTCATTACATTGCTCGAAAACGAGGCGAAGAACCTGTTGACTGCTATCACGAAGATTTAGAGCCTATTCTAAGTGAAACTTATGGCGTGATCGTTTATCAAGAACAGGTGATGCGTATCGCTCAAAAATTAGGCGGCTATTCGCTTGGTGGCGCTGATATTATTCGTCGAATTATGGCAAAAAAGAAGCCTGAAGAAATGACGAAATTAGAGCCTGAATTTATGAATAAGTGCTTAGAGCGTGGTTATAAAGCTTCTTTAGTTAAAGAAATTTGGAAAGTATTATTGCCCTTCTGTGGTTATGCTTTTAATAAAAGTCATGCGGCTGCCTATGCTTATGTGGCATATCAAACGGCCTACTTAAAAGCAAATTATGGCCCTGAATTTATGGCCGCTTCGATGACTTCAGAAATATCAAAGACAGAAAATATTGTGAGTCTCTTAAAAGAATGTTCTAAAATGGACATACCTTATTTAGGGCCAAACATTAATTCTTCATTTGCAACATTTTCTGTAGATGAGCAGGGTCGAATATTATATGGATTAGCAGGCATAAAAAATGTGGGTATTTCCATAGTCGAAGACATTGTTGAAGAGCGAACGTTACATGGAGAATACAAGGATATTTTTGATCTTTGTAAGCGCCTATTAAATTACCAGGCTTCTTTAAATGAAAAAAAATCGCCTTTAAGTAAAAAAGTGCTAGAAAGTCTTGTGATGTCAGGGGCTTTGGATGAGTTTCCTGGAAGTCGTTCCGCATTGCTTGCAACGATTGACAAGGCCATTGAAGTCGCTAATCGTTATCGTCAAAATATAGATTGTGGTCAGGTCTCTATATTTGATTTAGGAGATAATGACACTTGTATCCATACAGCAGAAGAATTAGAAGATGCTGAAGAATGGACTTATATCGAATTATTAAATAAGGAAAAAGATGTCCTTGGAATGTTTATCTCGGGGCATCCTTTAGAAGAATATCGCCCAGAACTACAAGGCTTTACTACATGCAGTTTAGCAGAAAGCGAGATTAATAATTCAGGATTACTTAAAAAAAGTATTACCATTGGTGGCGTGATCACTAAAATGCGTTCTTTTGAAACAAGACGCGGAGATACCCTTGGCTCGGGGATAATTCAAGATTTTCAAGGCGAAATTGCATTGTTTTTAACTTCTGATAAATGGGAAGCTTTCCGAGATCGTGTTTCGATTGATGACCGTGTTTTAGTGCAGGGCGTCCTTGAAATGCAACGAGATGATAAGGGCCTACAAGTGGTTGTTGAAAAAATTGTGCCTTTAGAAACGGTTCGTCAAAAATGGGTCAAGTTTTTACACGTTTCCTTTTCATCACTTGCCATCACGGAAGAAACTCTTAGTCTCTTAAATGAAAAATTAAAAAGCTATGAACCATTCCCTGGTGAATCCTCTTGTCAACTGATATTTCATATTGAATCCCTTTCTGGATATGAGCATGCTTTAGTGGCCAAAAAAATTCGTTTTAAATACGAACAAGAATTACTTGTTTGGTTAAAAAAAGATTTTGGTGTAACAGATGTATGGGTGTCAAATAAAAATCGAAGCTGATTTATGAAACTCATCAAAAATAGAGCTCCTAAAAATAAATCGATGCAAAATATGGAACATCTGAATCAGAATAAAAAGTTCGTATTTTTTTGTGCTGGAGAAGATTCTGGTGATATTTTAGGAGCAGAAGCTGTTTCTGCGATGAACCTTTGGGGTGTTGAAGCAATTGGTGTAGGTGGCCCTCGCATGCAAAAAGAGGGCTTGAAACAAATGGCGTGTTTTGATGATTTTGCCATAAGTGGATTTAAAGATGTATTAACTCATTATTTCCAATTACATCGTTCTTTTGTTTTATTAAAAAAAATATTAGAATGTCCTAATTGTATTGCTGTTGTTCTTATCGATTACCCTGGTTTTAATATGAGGTTGGTGGAACTTTCTAAAAAGTATTCCAAACCTATCTTATATATTGCCCCTCCTCAAATATGGGCATGGAAATCCAAACGAGCCTATTCTCTACAAGATGTGACTTTAGGTGTTTTATACGATTTTGAACGAGAGGCTTATAAAAAATTTGATTGCCCTTCATTAAAAATAGAAAATCCATTTTTACAAGGTGCTGTTTCTTTAATGAAGGAAAAACCGAATAAAGGGAGTGACTTTTTATTCCTTCCAGGAAGTAGGCGCCATCAATTGCATCGAAACATGCCTTTATACATAAGAATTGCAAAACAATTGAAGAAAAAAAATCCAAATCTACAGATTAAATTTCTGGCTTCAAGAACAAGTCTCCTCAAAGAAATAAAAAAATGGAATTTTGATTTTGAACAAATGGTGGTTCCTGAAAATAGCGTAGAACGTGCAGCCTTATTTTCTAAAGCTCAGGGGGTAATCGCTACTCCTGGATCGGGTATTTTAGAAGCGTCTCTTGTGGGAACGAAGGCTTTGGCATGTTCAAGGATAGACCCGCTTACCTATGTTCTTGGTTCTATATTAGTTCGAACCCCATTTTTTACTTTACCAAATCTATTATTATCAAAAAGAATTGTCCCTGAATTTCTAAGTCTAGTTTCTTTCTTTTATAAAAAAGAAGTGTTGTCTATAGTAAAAGAATTAGAAGAATTAGAAAAAGAAGACTTTTATTCTAATGCGATGGCTCTTCATAAAACATGTGAGGGAGAGTCCATAAAATGCTTATCGCTTGAATTTCTTATGAATGTCCTCAATAGGGATTCGAAGTAGAGTCGGCTTTCCATAAGGTGAAATTAAAGGCTCTTCTGTCTGCAATAGCTGATTGACTAAAGAAGCCATTTCTTCACCACTTAGTTTTTCATTAGCCCGATAAGCTGTTGTAGATGCCCAAGCTTTGGCCGTTGCATCTAACGGCACTTTTGAAGATGGAGAATCTTCTTGTAGCGAATCTAAAAACTCATGAATACATTTTTCTGCGCGAGAAAAAGAAAGTCCACTTGGAATGCCTCGAATCTGATACGTATCTCCACCAAAAGGTTCAAGGTAAAAGCCAAGCTTTTTTAAATCAGGTAGGATTTCAACTAAAAGCGATTTTTCCACTTTACTCAGTTCAATTAATTCAGGAAACAAAAGTTCTTGAGAATTTATCATGTTATTTGAGCTTAGTGTTTTAAGCGCCTGTTCATATAAAATGCGAGCGTGTGCAGCACTTTGATCAATGAGTAAAAGCCCTTCCATATCTTGACAAACAATGTATGTTTCAGCAAGCTGTAAAAAAGAGGGGGTACTATACAAGGGAGCTTTTTCTGGTATCTCAAAAGACTTTTGAGATAGAGGTATTATTTTTCCAAATTCAGGAAGAGAAAATAAATCTTGAACTAAGGCTTCTTTAGGAGGATTTGGTTTTGCTTGAAAATTTCGCTTTAGAGTATCATTACTGATTTCGTTATTAAAAGAAGGCCATTTTTTTTCAGGCTCTTGAACGGTGCTTGTATAGGAACAGTCATTTAAGTGAATTATGGGGGCTCCACAAGCAGCGGATTCTTCTTGAAGTTTATTTCGAATGGCTCTATGTACTGTCGAATAAATGGCACTATCATTTACAAATCGGACTTCTTTTTTAGCAGGATGAACGTTTACATCAAAATCCATATCGGGCATATCTAAGAATAAGACACTTGTAGGAGAAATTAATTTCCCGTATGGTTCATATGCTTTTTGAACAGCCTTAATTACAGCAGGATTCCAAATAGGACGGTTTTTCAAATATAAGAAGTGACGATTCTTTTTCCCGTTTTGCATTTCTGAAGGAGAAATAAAGCCCGTGATAGAGATGTTATTCTCAAAATAGTCTAAGGGAATTAATTTTTTTGCAATTCCAGTGCCTATGGTCTCTGCAAGACGACTTCTTAAATCTCCTTCAACACCAGTAAAAACTTCTTTAGACCCGTTTCTATATTCAAAACGAATTTCAGGATGAGCGATAGCAATTCTTACGATCACATCTAAAATTCGGGTTGATTCTGCTGATTCGCTACTTAGAAAATTACGCCTAACAGGGGTGTTAAAAAACAGATCTTCGATGACAAAAGATGTGCCTTGAGGAGCACTAATTTCTTCAGTTTTTTTTAAATCGCCAGATTGAATCTCAACTTTCTGAGCGCATGGGGCATCTTTCGTTTTAGAAATAATGGTCATTTTAGAAATAGCGGCAATGGATGCCACTGCTTCCCCTCTAAAACCGTTTGTTCTTAAATGGAATAAATCGTCAGCGGAGCTTAATTTTGACGTTGTATGTCTTAAAAAACACAATTTAAGATCTTCTGGAGACATTCCTTCTCCATTATCGGTAATTGTGATTTTTTTCTTACCACCTTCTTCAATTTGTACTCTAATAAAGGTACTTCCTGCATCTAATGCGTTTTCAATCAATTCTTTAACTACTGAGGCTGGTCGTTCTATAACCTCACCAGCAGCAATCTTATTGATGATTTCGTCGCTTAAAATGTGAATTTTGGCGGTTTTCATGCCGAAAATATAGACAAAACTGTCAGAAGGCTACCTTTTTTTATAGAAATTGTTAAATTAAACTATATAAAATTACTTGTTTTTTGTTTACAATTTTAATACATACAAGTACGAGTGACGGGAATTCCTAAAAATGAGGAATATGGTAATGGTTACAAACTTATTGCTTCGAATTGTCCATATAGAACTTCTTTCGTCGTATTCAACGAAGGATATACTCGATTTAATTCGTATGGATTCCAGATTCCCGTCGAATTTACTCGATTCTATATGGTTTGAAGAAGGCGTTTTTGAGCGAGAACAACATCGTATCTATCTAGATGCATTAACAGAATGGCTTTTTTCCAGGGGAATTAATCCTGAACAGTTTATTGAGAATATGTTTAGTCGTTTTACCTCTTCTGAATATATGTCTTCACGAATTATTCTTCGTTCTTATCTACCATTTGTTCCAAAATTCTACGAAACAGATGATGTCCGTCGTTTAAGTTTGGAAACTCTCCCCGATCGCCAGTCACTGATTGAAGGGGCTCAAGTTATTTTTAATGATCCAGTGGAAAATGTTCGTAATGATATCATGATATATCGTTGTGAAGAAAAAGATAAGCTTGCTTCTCATTATATGCCTTGGATAGAGGCTTTAGTTCGCTACGCTCCAGCTTTTTTAACTTGCCCTCCATATGAATCTATTCAGACGCTTTGTTTTCAAAATACAGTTGCAGAAGTGCTTGCTAAGCACAATATGCCAATACTCATTGATAATAAAACGGTCTTATTACATGGCCGAGTGATTGGGCACGTAGTTCCTTTTTCTGAAGCCATTGAAAAATATGGTCTTTCTTGGAGTAATACGCAAGAAACTTCTATACCATGCATCAGAATAGATGAGGATGTCACTGAATCTGGTTCAGGAGCTGTTTTATTAAAAAGAGGCGCCTATTATGGTGCTCCAGCGAATATTGTTAAAATCTCTTATCAAGCGGGAGTGACTCACCCAGATCCTTTTGCTAAATTGATGAGTTCTCTTGTACGCCAAGAATTTGATGTTTGGCAGCCTGTTCAAAAAGCACATGAAGCACTTCTGAATGCAGCCAATGATTCTGTGGTAATTACTTACTATAAGAGTGACGATTCCATTTCTGTAAACGATCATCATTTAATGCGTAATGTACCAGCACGCATTTTGCGTAACTTACTTCGTGAATACACAGCTACGGGTCGTGAAGAATACGAAAATAGAGAGTTCAAAAGAGATCCAGAAATCTGTATGGATCCTTTAAGACCAAACTTTGAAAGTCGCCTAAACCGTG
>Ga0116183_1002066_pt1 | contig 21971 bp, 17 predicted proteins | sample AD_UKC078_MetaG_FD_89753 | JGI IMG/M metagenome (GOLD analysis project Ga0116183, IMG submission 89753) | Active sludge microbial communities of municipal wastewater-treating anaerobic digesters from USA - AD_UKC078_MetaG | ecosystem: Engineered > Bioreactor > Anaerobic > Digestate | place: USA... | reverse complement strand
TTTTTATGTAAATTTGTATAAGTTTACATAATTTTACATAAATATAAATCAACGGTTAATTTATGAGTTCTAAAGACAGTTTTGAATTCTGGCTTGCAGAACAGATACAGTCAGTTCTTGAAAAGAAATTACAGACGCCGCCTCTCCTTATCTGGTGCGATCCTGATAGAGAATGGCTGGAACTTCTTCGTAGTGTTTCAAGTACATCAGGTTTTGAATTATGGGCAGAGGCGGAGGAGCATGAACTTCTTTTAAGAGACCGTTTTTATACTGCAGAAAGAAAACCCCGTGTAGTATGGCTCCCCTGTTCAAAAGAACATATAACATGGTTTAAAGTATTTGAATTAGAAGCGGAATTTATCTGGGAAAAAACATTACTCTCTGCTCTCAGAGAATATGGCGTAAATATTCCCGGAGATATGGAACAGGAAATAAAAAGCCTTCTCTCTGCTCATGCCCGTGAGTGGTTCAGTAAGCCAAAAGATACATGGAAAGAATTTACGCCGGCTACTGCAAAGGATTCACTCGTAGATGATCACAGACTGTTACAGATACTTGCCGGTAAAGATGGAGAATTTGAAATATTAAAGAAAGAAGACAAATTTTCTATATTTTCAAGAAGAGCTGTTGAAGATTTCGGCCTTCCGGATCCGAAAAACATGGATGAAAAATCCTGGAGAATAGCAGCTACAGCAAGATTTCTCTGTACAGAAGCAGCTAAAAGTAATCCTGATGAACTTCCTCCTGATAGAGAAAAAATCATACCGGCAGGCTTACCACGGGACAGAGCACTTAAATTGCTGAAAACCTGGCAGGAAAATATTCATTATATACCGGATTTTGAAAAACTGGTAACAGAAGCAGATAAAACTACCGGTCTTACATTCTGGGCAAAGAATCTTTCATCCATGCCAGGGTCATATAGTTCCAGAGCAGTAGAAGAAACTATTTTTAAAAAAACCGTAGATAAACTGGATCTTATCGAAGATGTTTACTGTCTTACAGAAGAACTCTGTAATAATCTGCAGATATATAAAGATAGAGAAAAAGAATTCTGGGGAAGTGTGGCAACACAAAAAATCGGCTGGAACTATCTTGTATCATTTGCAAATTCTGCAAGTCTTATAGTAGAAAATAATGAAATTGAAAAAAGCTGGAAAACTTCTATAGAAGGAATAAGATGGTATGAAACCAGGGGTTGGCAGCTTGATCTGTCAGGAGAAAATCTTTTTGTGGAAACACCTGATATGCCAAAGGAACTGCATCGTATTCGTGCCCGTCTGAGAAGAACATATCTGAGAACAGTAGACAGTATTGGCCGGGTTTTTTCGGGATTACTGGAAAATAATAATTCGGATCTTATGAAATTACCGACATCAGGGGAAATATTACTTACTGAACTGAATAAATCAAAAGAACCGGTAGCACTGATATATCTGGATGCTTTCCGGTTTGACCTGGGAGCGAGACTGGCAGAACTTATTAATCAGGGGGAACCGGCAATTAGAGCCAGAGTATCAATAGCAATTGCACCTGTTCCAACTATAACGCCTCTCGGCATGGCATTCTCACTTCCAATTCAAAGAGAAAAGCTAAAAATTTCATATGATAAATCCTTTCAGGTTACTGCAGAAGGTTTTGATGGAAATCTTACAGCAGCAGAAGAAAGAAGAAAGTGGTTAACTTCTTTTTTTCAGGTAAAAGATTTCCTTACTATAAACGAAGTTATGGATAGTGCTAAATTGAAAAAATCCGGTAAAAGTCGAAAAATTATAATAATTTATGGCAATGAAATCGATAAAGAAGGTCATGAAGGTCAGCTTGAACTGACAGGTGCGGCAGAAAATCTGGAGCGATATGCAAGAGGTATCAGAAAACTTCGTGAGGCAGGATATAATCGTATCATAGTCGGCACTGACCATGGCTTTTTTCACTGGCAGCCTGAAGCCGATGAAATAGAAGATATAAAGCCTTCAGGAGACTTACTCTGGACTTCTCGAAGAGCTATGATAGGATATAATTTGAAACATAAAAATGCTATAAAATTACCTGTACCATGTTCAAATCTTGAAGCGATGGTGCCTCGAAGCACTAATGCATTTAAAACCTATGGGGGACTTGGCTTTTTCCACGGTGGAGCAACTTTGCAGGAACTTATTATACCGGTAATTATAATTAAATGGCCGGCAAAAGGGAAAAAAATTGATGTTGTCCTCAAGCCTGCAGGTTCTATAACCAGCGAAGTTCCAAGAGTGCAAGTGATCATGGGCGGACAACCGGACTTATTCGGCCAGGACTCAAATCTTCTCTCAAGGAATATAATGGTGAAAGTCTATGATCCGCAAACAGGGAAACTGGTCTTTAAACACAAAGAACCTGTTAGTGTAGAACCGGGAGGAGATTTAATCACAATACAGCTCAATATAGTAGAACCAAAACCTTCACTATCTTACGGAACTGTTCTAATAATAGAAGTCAGAGACGCAGAAGATGAAGAATTACTTTCTAAAGAAAATATTACATTGAAGGTGGATATAGATGAATGGTAATAAGACACAGGCAGAATGGATAGATAATCTCGATCAAAAACTATTTAACACTTTCCCTGGTCGGGTTGTAAGAAAAGATCTGGTTCAAAAACTCAAAGTAGGTTTCAGTATACCTGTCTATGTTCTGGAATATCTCCTGGGAAAATATTGTTCTACAACAGACGAAGAAGAAATTTCCCAGGGACTGATCCTTGTAAAAGAAGCCATTACAGACCGGGTAGTAAGAGCAGATCAGGGTGAACTTATTAAATCCAGATTACAGCGTTCCCGCACTATGAAACTTATCGATCTGGTTAGCGTAGCATTTGATGAAAAAGACAGGGGAGGGAAATACTGGGCAAAACTTTCCACAGCGGGATTGGATAAGATACATATTGATGAATCCTTTGTCCATAAATATGAAAGAGTCCTTACAGGCGGAGTATGGGCAAATCTGGAATTAACCTTTGATGAAACAATAACACACGGAGGTGTTACAAGACCTTTTGTCCTTGCCCGTATGCAGCCCATACAGATTGCCAGTGCACACTTAGAAGAATTTATAGAAGGAAGAAACAAATTTACCCGTGAGGAATGGGTTAATATCCTTATGCGCACCATAGGTTATGAACCATCACACCCGGATTTTACCTGGAGACGTAAATTACTTTATCTCCTCCGTCTTATCCCGATGGTAGAAAAGAATTTTAATCTCATAGAGCTGGGTCCGAAAGAAACCGGTAAATCCTTTGTATTTCGCGAAATCTCGCCTTATATATTACTCCTCTCAGGCGGCCAGGGATCTGTAGCTGATCTTTTCGGCTGGAAAAACAGAAAAGACAAACCCGGCCTTGTCATACGTAATGACCTGGTAGCTTTTGACGAAGTGGCAGGACAGAATTTCAAATCAGAAAATGATAAACAGATGTTTAAAGGTTATATGGAACAGGGATCTTTTTCCAGAGGAGACGAGAGAGGCACAGTTCAGGCAGAAGCAGGTATTGTATTTAACGGAAATATCGAAGGAGATATAACCTCAATTGCCAGAACGACACATTTATTCAGTGTGCTTCCTGATACAATCAGAAATGATGATGCCTTTCATGACAGATGGCATGCATATCTTCCAGGTTGGGAAATGCCCAAACTGGTACCGGAACATTTCACATCCCATCTAGGTTTTATAGCCGACTTCATAGCAGAAATATTTCATAATAACCTGAGAGCTCTTAATTTTACAGATTCCTATGAAAAATATTATTCCTTTGGAAACCATGTAGGCCAGCGTGACAGAAAAGCAGCAGCCAGAACTATTTCCGGCCTTATGAAACTTATTCATCCCGACGGAAACTGCACCAGAGACGAAATGGCCGAATACATTCAATTTGCCCTGGAAATGCGCCGCCGTGTCAAAGAACAATTAAAACGAATAAACCCCATAGAATTCTCAAAAGTAAACCTCTCTTATATAGACAAAGATACAGGAGACGAATTTATAGCAGAATGTAAAGAAATAGGAGCCACAAGACTTATACCGGAAAGTCCCCTCCCTCCCGGCGATATTTTCACCATCGGTATAGACACAACCATAGACAGAGTTTGTCTGTTCCGCATACAGGTAGCAGCCCTTCCCGGTTCAGGACGATTTCAGTTTGTAGGACTCACAACCAGAGCAGTAAAAGAATCTGCCAGAATGGGGTTTGATTACCTGAGAGCAAATGCCAGAAAAATAGGATTGGACCGTGATTTCGGAAGTTACGACTTTAATATACAGGTAATAAGTCCGACACACGGAAAAGATGCCTCAGATATAGGAATAGCCTTCTATATAGCAATACTCTCAGCTATAATAAATAAACCTATTGCCGGAAGTCTGGTAGTTCTGGGGCAAATGACAATACATGGCGTATTAAATCGGATTGAGAAGCTAGGGGATAGACTTCGTATAGCAATGGATGCAGGAGCAAAACACATACTAATCCCCACTTCCAATGCAGCAGACCTCGGAAGCATTCCGGCAGAACTGCTGGACAAACTGAGAGTGGATTTCTATTCAGACCCGGGACAGGCAGTTTTTAAGGCGATAACTGAGTGAAAAGCATTAATCAATCCGACAGAAACAAACAGTTAATAAGACAAAAGGATTCTGCAGTAAGACTGACGAAATATATAAATATAAAAGTTTATTTCCTGAAAGGGTACATTTATGTCAAAATTCCCGGGTACAGATGAACAGGTCTGTTCCTTCTGCCATGAATATACTGCTTCCTCCAGTGAGATTAAACTCATTGCCTGTGATAGGTGTGAAGAAGCACTGAGAGGTATAACAAAAGTAGGAGGAACAAAACACAAATCGGTAAAAATAATTACAGAACCGAAGGTAGTTAAAAAAGTAGCCTCTCTTCCTCTTATTTCTCCTAGAAAAATCTTTGAACTTCTGGAAAAGCAGGGTTACAGAGGACAGGATGTGGCAAGAAAAGCCGTTTCCCTTATGGCTTACAGGCATATAAAGAGATTAAAAAGAATTTATATGCATAAGATGGATAGAAAAGCCCTTTCTTCTAAATTTAATTATTTATTTATAGGGCCTACAGGTTGTGGAAAAACCTATATGGTAGAATTACTTTTCAATAAAATCCTGAGACTTCCCAATATTATAGTGGATATAACAACCTTTTCGGAAACAGGCTATATAGGAGAAGATGTAACTACAATACTTACAAGACTGATTAATGCCGCAGATGGTGACCACCAGTGGGCTTCCTGCGGGATTGTCTGTATAGATGAATTTGACAAACTTGCTACAAGCAGGAGTAATGCAAGATTCAGCGGAGAAGGAACCACAAAGGATGTATCAGGTCTGGGAGTCCAGAGGGAACTCTTAAAAATGCTTGAAAGCACGGAGATTCTTGTTCCCCTTGATTACGGCTATTCCGCTTACGGTGAGAAGGTTGCCCTACCCACTGTGGATATTTCTTTCCTCGCCTGTGGAGCTTTTTCCGGTTTCAAAGAATTATCCTTTCTTAAAAGTGACACATCAAAAATGGGTCTCATAAAGGCACCCAAACCGGGTTTTAAAGAAAAAATAGCAGTAATGTTCGAGGAAACTGAAATAGAAAATATAGAAGTATTTCAATCCTATGGTTTTCTTCCGGAATTACTTGGAAGATTTACAAGATTCATCCCTTTTGAACCGTTAGATGAAAAGACCCTTAAGAGTATCCTCCAGGATAATGTTATAAGTAAATTTCAGGAAGAATTTTTTGACGAAGGGTTTGAACTCATCATAAAGGATGACGTAATAGATTATATTGTCAGTAAAAGTATAAAAAGACAGACAGGAGCCAGAGGACTCAATTCCATTCTGACGAAATGCCTTGAAGAAATTGCCTATGACAATTTCTTCAGTGGTAAACAGGGTAAGATTTATGTTAGAATAGAAGATGATAAACTGGTGACGAAAATTAAGGCGTAATGGATGAAGGAGGCTAATTTATGAATTGTCCGGGTTGTTATAATGAATGCCGGCCGGGAGCCAAATTCTGCAGCCGATGTGGTCATCGTTTCGGCACATCAGTCAGTGCTTCAGAATTTACACCTCCCCCGGCTGCTTCGCCTTTTGAAGTAGAGATACCTGCTCATCAGGCAAATCCTTATGCAATAGAGAAATACGGCAGTGAGGGATCTTATCAAATGGATCAATTACAGGTAGAAGACTTAAGAAAAAAAGCAAAGAAGATAGTAGTACTTTTCGCTTCTGTTGCCGCAGGTCTTACGTTACTATGGCTTCCTTTTATAGATCTGGTATTTCTTTTACCTTTACTGTGTTATATGGTTATTACCATATCCAATATATTCGGTCAGAAATTCACCTTTGCTATGGCTAAAGAATTAATTATGACATGTATTGCCGGCACTTTAACCTTTCTCGGAAGCTATGCCTGTGGTAAATTTATTCCAGTTGTAGGAGGGATTCTTACTGCACCTCTCATATACGGTTGCACCTATGGGATTGGAGATGTTGCTATTGCCTATTTCAGCCAGGAAGGGAAACTTTCGAGAGCCCAGATGAGAGAAATATATAACAGAGGATTTCAGAACAGTAAAAAATATTACAGTGGTGATTTAGATGAGGCAAAACAATCCCTCAGGAATATAAAGGACTACATTTCCCCTGAAGAATATGAAAGGATAAAGAAAAGACTCGGATAATTATAGCAATCAGCAATCAACAATCAGCTTAAGGGGAAAAAACTGATTGCTGACTGCTGATTGCTTTATCTTACTAACCGCCTCAGATGGCTTTAAAATCTATCACATATTTCTGCTGTGGATAATAGCCTTTTATTACTACCTGATGAGGATCTTTTGTTACTTTGAAATCCTGATAGGCCATATGGCCATCTATTGCCCATTCTTTTCCATTATCTGTAATTGTAAACTGTCTTTCCGGTATATTTCCTTTTACTTTTGTAACGTTTCCTTCTGTAGTGATGGTATAACTGAGATTATCATCATAACCCTTTACATAGGTCTTATTTCCCTCTTTTGTTATAGTAAAATTCTGAACTGCCTTTTCACCTGTTACAAAGGTCTTATTTCCTTCCTGTTTTACCTGATAATCAAATCTTCCATTGTCATCGTCTTTACAATCTATTTTTCTTTCTCCGTCTTTATCGGTTATGGTATAATCCTGCCAGTCATAAAAACCATCAATAGTTGTGGCTTTTTCATCACTTACCACCTGGAAATCTCTTTGAGGATAAAGTATTCCTGACTCAGGAACAGGTTCTCCTTCTCCCGGTTGAAGATGTCCTGTTATAGATACCTTTCCACTCTCAGGAGGGCGTGTAACAATTATAGATTCGCCATCAAGAGATATACCCACTCCCTTCTGTATTTCCAGACCTATAGGAACAAGATTATAGCGATCACCGGGAGGAATCTGGGGATTCAATCTACCTGTATAAGCACCTACTATCAGGTTCAGGCCTCCGCCCTTTTCACCGGAAAGAATTACCTGATCTTTTTGTTCCAGTCCTTTATCATCTGGTTTCTTCTGAGATTTTAAAAGCTGTTCTGTGTTCTTAATATCGGTTCTATTTATTTTCATAAACCTGCCCCTCTCCATAAAAAATTTAAATATTTACCCTCTTTTACCTTAACATAAATTCCTGAAAAAAATAATAATACTTTGTTAAAAATTTGTTAACTTTTATTACAAAAATAAAAGAGGCTAACTCCAGCCTCTTTTATTTATTATCTATATTTTAACCCTGGGCTTTATACTCCTGATAACTTGCCATTACTCTCTGAACATAGGTCTGAGTTTCCTTAAAGGGAGGAACTCCTCCATATTTCTTTACATTACCGGGGCCTGCATTGTAAGCGGCCACTGCAAGTCGCACATCACCTTTAAATTGTTTCAGTAGCTGACCTATATATTTTGCTCCACCCATTATATTCTGGCCGGGATCATAAGCATTGTTGACACCAAGACCTCTTGCAGTTCCTGGCATAAGTTGCATAAGTCCCTGGGCACCACAGTGAGAAGTTGCTCTGGGGTTAAAGTTGGATTCATTTTTTATTATAGCTTTTATAAGAGCAGGATCAACTCCATTTTTCTGAGCTTCCATATTTATAATATCTGAATACTGTCCTGATACAGGTTTTCCACCGGCACCTGTTAGACCTCCCTGGTTTGCCATTGGGCCCACACCTGCTCCACCACCGGGAGCACCACCTGCATAGGCTCCTGCATAGGGTCCATTAGGTCCTACTCCTGCATAGGCTCCTGCTCCTGGCATACCATAACCTCCGCCAAATCCACCGGGCATTCCACCCATCATACCGGGCATTCCACCCATCATACCGGGCATCATTCCACCCATAAAGGGATTTGCTCCTCCGCCCATCATACCCATCATCATCTGCATCATCTGCATCATCATCTGCATCATCTGCATCATAGGATTCTGCTGACCCATCATAGGATTACCAAGGAAATTACCCAGTCCATTGGCCATCATAGGACTAAAGCCTGCCATGTCGGGCATTCCACCCATCATACCGGGCATTCCCATACCGGGCATTCCGCCCATACAGGGCTGACAGGTTCCGCCACCCATTCCACTCATCATATTCATCATCATCTGCATCATCTGCATCATGGGATTCTGCTGAATACCCATTCCACCTATACCCTGCTGACTGAAATAATTATTTACAATTGTTGTATTATTTATACTGTTTCCGATTCCTATTCCCATCTTTATTCCTCCTTAATTATATATAACTGATGTTAAAACTCTTCATGTAATATTATCACTTAATTATTTAAAAAGTAAAGAGCAGAGTTAAACTTTTTCTAAAAAAAACTCTATTGCCTTTTGAAGCTGAATATCATCACTCTCATTCTCAATAACAAGTTTATCCATTTCTATTTTTATATCAGGTTCAAGACCGGCTTTATCAATATTCCTGTTTGAAGGTGTAAAATAATAGGCACCTGTTAACTTTAAGACTCCTGAAATACCAAGAGGGTATACAGTCTGAACACTGCCTTTCCCGAAGGTTTTTACCCCCATAAGGGTTCCTCTTTTATTATCCTGAATAGCTCCTGCAGTGATTTCCGAAGCACTGGCACTGTACTGGTTTACAAGAACTACCAGGGGAAGATCATAATGAATTTTGCCTCTGGTTTTATATGTTAAAGGGAAACTACTTTTTTCCTTAACTGTTACTATGACTTTCCCTTCAGGAAGAAACTTGCTACAAACATCTACTGCACTTTCTATATATCCTCCACCATTATTTCGAAGATCCAGAATATAAGCCTTAACCCCACGGAGTTTTTCCAGAACCTTTTCAAGTTCACAAGCAGTATTATCACCAAAGGTTCTAATTTTTATATATCCTATATTTTCATTTTTTATACTGTAAGAAACATTTGTCACATGTATTACATCACGGGTAAGAGCAATATCAAAAGATTCTCTCTCTCCTCTCTGTATACTTAAAAGTACCTCAGTTCCTTTTGGCCCCCGTATTCTCTTAATACCATCTTCAATAGTTATCCCTTTTGTATCATATCCATCTATACTGACTATTAAATCACCCGGTTTTAAACCACCTTTTTCTCCGGGTCCTCCCTGGACAGTCTCTATAACTGTGAATTTATTATCATTTTTCTTATCCAGTTCTACTATTATACCTACACCGGAATAATCTGACATATTAATAGAATTAAAAAACTCTCTATATTCTTCCGGATCCATGTAATAACTGTAAGGATCATCAAGAGCTTTAAGCATACCATCTAAACCTTCTCTGAGAATATCTTCTGGCCGTAAATTCTCACTGGAATATTTAGATGTAATTTCCTTAAGCCTGAGAGCAAAAAGCTCTAAATCAGCATTTCTGTCACCACTTACTTCAATTTCTTTTATATATACAGAATCTGTTTTTTCTTTCAAAAATAATTCTATAGAATTAAGAGCAGCATTAATCAATTTTTCACGATTAATATCACTTACAAAACTCTTCTCAATAACCTTATAGACATCTATTAAAAGATCGATATTAACCCGTCTGTTATCTTTTGCCAGAACAAACTGACAGGTTAAAAGAATCAAGAACAGGATTAATATTTTTAATTTCAAGTTCATATATATATCACCCTTTATTCTTTACCCATCACGATTCTTACAGCATCTGAATCCTATAGTACTTATATAACCCACATCAGGTGCACAGAAACTTCTTCTGCCACATCGAAATGAATTCAGGTCTTTACTGACACGAGATGCACCCCGAACAACTCTATATCTGCCAGATGCTGGGCCCTGGGGGTTTCTTGTATGGCCATAACGATAATAATAAAAATCATACCAGTCATAACACCATTCTTCAACAGATCCAAGCATATCCATTACACCGTAAAAACTTGCTCCTTCAGGGAAACGTCCTACAGGAAGAGTTCCATCAAAATTTTGCTTTTTCCTGACCTGATCTTTTTTATCCATAAAAGGATTATCACAGAAATTCTTATCCCATTTATTTCCCCAGGGAAATACTCTTCCATCTGTCCCACGGGCAGCTTTTTCCCATTCAGCTTCAGTGGGAAGCCTTTTTTGCGCCCAGTCACAATAGGCCTTGGCATCTTCCCAGGTAAAACATGTAGCAGGATGATCCAGCTTTTGATCATACATAACACTTTTCTCTATTACTTTCTTAAAATCTCCTTTAACTTGATAATTCGTTGCTTTTACAAACTCTATATACTGACCTGTAGTTACGGGGTACTTATCTATATAATAATCATTAAGAAATATTTTTCTCTTGGGTTTTTCTCTGATCTCTCCGTCAATATCATCTTCATCAGTTCCCATAAGGAATTCTCCCTGGGGAATTAAAATCATTTCAGAATTATCTTTTGAATGTTTTATGCTTTTAAACTTCTCAGCCATTTACATCACCTTTCAGGATTATTTTTTCTTATCCAGTTCTACAAGCACACTTAACATATATTCCTTTACCCAGGGATATACCTCTTTATCTCTGGCTTTTTTAAGAGATTCTATAGCAGATTTATCACCTATTTTACCCAGAGCAAAGGCAGCGTTCCACCTGACCCACTCACTCTCATGTCTGAGAGCTTTAATAAGAACTTCCATAGGGGCTACATGCTTTATCCATCCCAGAGTTCTCGCCATATTGGCCTGTGCTTCCGGATTTGTATTTTTTATCTGGCTTAGCCCCTCAATTAAAGCCTGTAAAGCAGGCTCTCCTATCTGGATAAGTGAGTGCATAGCATTTTCCTGAACATCTCTGGAAGGATCACCCAGGGCCTTAACAAGAGCCTCAATACCTTTCTTTTCTTTAAGTTTCCCCAGTGCCAGAACTGCCATTTTTCTTGCAACTTCATCATTATGTTCACTGGCCCTAATAACTTCATTCAGCTTCGTAGCACCCTGGCTGCAGAATTCTTTATAAAATTTCTTTTTCTTCTCACTCAATTTAGGATCTGGCATTACCACTTTAGAACCAACTAATTTATTTAAAATGCCAAGCACATTCAATTCACCTCTATTCTATAAGTAAAATTTATCCTGACTCGTCTCACCTTTCAGTTCTCACTCTTCCTTCTTCTTTAAAAACTTTGACAAAAATCCCTTTGCAGCTTCCTGAACATTTTTCAATCCCATAGTTGCTGTTTTAAGATCCATATCTTTAACAACTCTTCCCAGAGGTGTTATAGTATTCATAACCTTTTTATGCCCGAGCCTGGCAATAGCTCTGGTAGCAGACTTACGTACATCTGGATTTGTATCAGATACAAGTTTTATAATATACTCTATATGTCCTTCATTCCCAATTTTTTCAAGAGCATCTACAGCAATCTTTCGAACTCCGGGGGATTTATCCGAGAGAGCTTCAATAAATGATGACACAGTTTCTTTATTATCAAATTTGCAGAGTACCTCAGCTGCTGTTTCTCTGACATCCATATCACTATCTCTTTCCATAGCTTCCATAATATGGCTGATAAATAGATCTTTATAGGCGTGTTTACTGAGTTTCAAAATTATATCCTTTCGAATCTCAGGTTCTTCTACTCTCATATCTCTGAGCATTTTACTTAAAAGGACTTTTTCATCACCCTGTTCTATATGAGCAAGAGTATCTTCAAAATGAGCAAAAGATAATCTCAAAAAAGTCTGAATACTTATTTCTCTTGTACCTCCATTGGTATTTACAATAATTTTACTGGAATAAGATCTACCGGGAAAAAGATTATATGGATCTATCTGAACAGAAATTTTTACAAAATTTCCTTTAAATTCCCTTGTAGCAAGTATTACCCAGGGATCTTCACATCTTGCAACACCTTCCATTGTCTCTGCTCCTTTATTAACAAGAACAAGTTCTTTAGGAAAAGAAATCTGATCATTATGAAGTACAAACTGCATTGCTGCAGGGCTGGCTACAAGTCTCGGAGTAAGTCCTACGGTAAAAATAACAGGTAAAATAGAATTACCGCCATTTGTTTTAATAATTATATTAATTTTTTGTTGTTTATATGGAGGAATTTTAGCACCATCCACTTCTAATTCAATTACCTGTTTATTACTGGAAATCTCTAAAGGAAAGACAGAAATACCCTTTATATCTGGAGGAATAATTGATCCCTTTAAACTTCCTTTACCAGCATTTGCTACTAAAAATCGGGTAGTTCGACGTTCATCAATTCCTATTCTCATTAAATCCAGACTTACAGGATCTACTTCAAGACGGGGAAGTCCAAGATGTTGTTCTGCAGCATTTTTATATGCACTGTTTAATACCCCCCACATGTGTTCCATACTTTCATAACGTTCTTCACGCTCTATTCTGGTAGCTTTTTTTATTATTGCTTCTACCTGTCTGGATATATCTGGATTAACCATTCGGACAGAACAGAATTCAAAAGGATTAGAACCCTGAGTACCGGGCATAATATTGGTTAAAAGGGCATGCATCATCGCTCCAAGGCTATAAATATCGGATCTATGATCTGTCTGACCATCACCATACTGTTCTGGAGGACAGAAACCAACTGTACCTATTATTTCCGTATCCCCTCTTTTATCTTTTTTATAAATCCTGGCAATTCCAAAATCAATTAATTTAATCTTTCCAAGATGTGTTGCCATTACATTACCGGGTTTTAAATCTCTATATATAACAGGAGGTTTCAATGTATGAAGATAATTTAATATTTCAGACAGCTGAACACACCAGTTTAAAACATCTACTTCTGAAAGAAACCCCGGCTTAATAGCCTCCTGAATAGCATTTAAGGTCTGACCATCTACATATTCCAGAACTAAATAACAGGAATCTTCTTCTTCAAAAAAATCCTGACACTTTATTATACCGGGATGATCAAGCCTTATAAGTTGTTCTCTCTCCTGAGTAAGAGCTCTCATAAACCTGAATCTTTCCGTCTGATCTGTAGACATAGCTTCCTTTATGACATATTCTCTCTGTGTTGCAAGATCTACTGCCTTGTAAATAGCTCCCATACCTCCTGATGTCAAATAAGTTACCTGATAGGTTCCTTTCAAAATAGTCCCATCAGAAATAACCATAAGAGGGGTTTCATCATGTCCGATACTACCATCAGGAGCTGCAACACGTGTAAGATACGAAGTAGAAGGACTGACTATTGTCTCTTCTATCTCGGTTATCTCATCATCTACCAGTTCAGTTCCACAGGCAGCACAGAATAATGTAGTATCATCATTTCCACTTCCACAGAGAAGACAATATCTTGACATAAAATTTTCTCCCTTCTGCCAGATAGATTATTCCAGTTCAATTATTTCATTACCAAGTTTAGTAATTTTTTCTTCTAAAGCCTTTATCTGTTCTCTCAAATATTTTTTTTCCTCTCTAAAATCTTTTTCCCAGAAACTCTTCTCCATAAGTTCTTTAAGTCTTGAGGTAAATTCAAATTTTTCCCAGGCAAGTTCTTCAAGTAATCCTTCCTTTGCTTCTAATTGAAAACATATACTGCATACCTTACCTGAAGAATAAACCAGTTCTAAAAGATATTCCACTTTTCTCTTGCACTGAGGACAAATATAAGACATAAATCTTTTCACTGATTATCTTCATAATCAAAAGTCATTCTCTGAACTTGCATATTCACCCTGTTCTTTTTTTATCATTTCCACTTCTATTCTTTTTTCATCTATCTGACACTGAAGACCCTTTATTTCCTGACAGAGAGCACTTATCTCAGGATGAGTTATCTCCTGTCTTGTATATAAATTATATACGAGATAGCTGAGCTGTTTTAATTTTTTCTGTTTTTTCTCCTGAAGGTTATCTACATCAAGCTTAAGGCTATGAGTACGAGCGAATTTTTCCGAACTCTTTATAGCCTTATCCCTGAGTTCTCCGCCTTTTTCAGCTACAAATTCTGCCCCTTTTTTTACTCTGTCAAAAACAATTTCTGATATACTCTTTTCTCTCATACTACTTTACCTCCACACAATTTATACTCCTATAAAAAGTTTATCATACTTAAAAGGAAATAGCAATATTGGTTATAGCTATTTCCTTTTTATGTTAAAATAGATATAATATAATTCGTGATGCTTAATGCATGATGCGTGATGTGCAGGAATATAACACATTACCGATATAATAATACACAAAGGAGGGAAATCTGTGCCTGCAAATCTACCTCCTCAGTACTATGAAGCAGAGAGAGAGTACAAGGAAGCAAAAAGTTCTCAGGAAAAAATTACTGCTCTTGAAAATATGCTTGCTATTATGCCAAAACACAAGGGAACAGATAAAATTAAAGCAGAACTTCGCAGAAAGATCTCCCAGCTAAAAAAAGAGGTGACTAAAAAACATAGAAGTAAAAAAGGAACTGGCTATGATATAAAAAGTGAAGGCGCAGGACAAATTATCCTTACAGGTATGCCCAATTCCGGTAAGTCTTCCATAATCAAACTTCTCACCAATGCAACTCCAGAAATAGCTCCTTATCCCTATACTACAAGGCAACCCCTTCCAGGAATGATGCAGTACTATAATATCAAAATCCAGTTAGTGGATATACCTCCCTTTACAGATGAATTTGCAGAAACCTGGTTGAATAATATTCTACGAAACTCTGATGTACTGGCAATAGTAATAGATTTAACCAGAGATCCTGTCACTGATCTTCAGGAATCTATAAAAAAAATAGAAACTTATAAAATAAAAATCGTTAGCCAGGACGAAGACATAGAATATGATACAGTAATAATTCCCAAGCGAATCCTTATAATAGGGAATAAGATGGATATGGAAGATTCTGAAATAGGTCTGGAATTACTTAAAGATGAAGTAAAGAATATCTATCCTTTAGCGGCCATATCGGCTACTGAAGAAATAAATATAGAACATCTAAAATCGGAACTTTTTAAACTCTTGAATATTGTAAGGGTTTATAGCCGATCTCCCTATAAAAAAACTGACTTCAATTCACCTTTTATATTAAAAAAAGGAAGTACAGTGATGGATTTTGCCGAAAGAATCCATAAAGATTTCAAAGCCAATCTGCAATTTGCGAGAATATGGAATTCTTCTTCAGAAAAATATGAAGGGCAACGTGTAAACAGGGATTATATAATTTCTGACGAAGATATAATAGAATTAAAAGTCCTGTAAAAAGTAAAACGAAGTCTCTGCGAAGCAGACAAAATGAAAAGTGAAAAGAGGGAGCAGTGAAAGATATGTACGTAAGTATATGTTTTAACCGATTACCCTTCACTATTTGAAAGGAGATAAAATTAATGTCTGATGCAAAGCTTTATAACGTAATTATAATAGGTTCCGGCCCTGCAGGAATGACTGCTGCTCTTTATACAGCAAGAGCAGATCTATGTCCTGTAATAGTTGAAGGAAACCAGCCGGGGGGACAGCTCACTATTACCACGGAAGTGGAAAATTTTCCCGGATTTTCAAAGGGAATTATGGGGCCCGATCTTATGAATGAAATGAGAAAACAGGCTGAACGTTTCGGTTCTCTCTTTATTCAAAAAAATGTTACTGCTGTTAATTTTAAAGACAGACCTTTCAGGATAACAGCAGGTAAAGAAGACTATCTTTCTAAAACTGTTATTATTGCTACAGGGGCCACAGCAAGACTCTTAGGACTCGAATCAGAGAAAAAGCTTATGGGACATGGTGTATCTGCCTGTGCTACCTGTGACGGTTTTTTCTTTAGAAATCAGGAAGTACTTGTAGTGGGAGGAGGAGACTCCGCTCTGGAAGAAGCCACCTTCCTTACTAAATTTGCGAGTAAAGTTTACATAGTCCACAGAAGGGATAAACTGAGAGGCTCAAAAATAATGCAGGCAAAGGCTTTAAAAAATCCGAAGATAGAATTTATATGGAACTCTGTTGTAGAAGATATACTGGGAGTTGAAGAAAAAGCTGTAAAAGGAGTAAAACTCAGAAATGTCCTCACAGGAGAAATAACAGAGAAAAAATGTGATGGAGTCTTTGCAGCCATAGGTCATACACCAAATACGGAGATATTTAAAGGACAGATCGATATAGATGAAAAAGGATATATAATAGTTAAAAACGGATCACACACAAATATACCCGGTGTATTTGCAGCAGGAGATGTTCACGATTTTACATACCGTCAGGCTATTACTGCAGCAGGAGCAGGATGCCGTGCAGCTATAGATGTGGAAAGGTATCTTGAGAGTACGGAAGAGTGAGACCTGAGATGGGAGACGGGAGACGGGAGACGTGAAGGGTAAAGAGTGCATTAATGAAAGAATTAGATATAAAATTTAAAAAACTCGATCCGAATAGCATAATACCAGAGTATATGAGCGATGCTGCTTCAGGAGCGGATATATTCTCAGCTGAAGAAGTGACTCTGGAAACGGGGAAAATAAAACTTGTATCTACAGGATTTGCCATATCCATACCTGAAGGTTTTGAAGGACAGATACGTCCGAGAAGTGGCATGACATTAAAGCATGGCATAACAGTATTAAATACCCCGGGAACTATTGACAGTGATTACCGGGGAGAGGTTAAAATCATATTGATTAATCTTGGTGATAAGGATTTTCTTATAAAAAAAGGAGACAGAATAGCACAGCTTGTAATAACTGAAATAACGAGAGCCATCTTTAATACCGTGGAAGAACTGGATGATACAAAAAGAAGTGAAGGAGGATTTGGACATACCGGGTCGTGACAGGTGCCAATCCTATGATTCAAATCGGGCGAAGGCCAGGTTCGCCACTGCTACTGCTCACTGCTTTTCACGTCTCACGTCTCACAACTTCACTTCTTCTTTTTACTCATATAATAAACCACCGGTGGAAATACAATTACCACTATAATCATTATATAAACCTGAACCATAGATATCTCCTTTTTAGTGCCAACTTTCCCCGGTGAAGGAGACGGTTTGCCGGTAGTTTCAGGAACAGGTGTGGAACTGTTCGGATCAAAGGGTGCGAGATCAGGGTTTCCCCCGGATTGAGTTTTATCTGGTTCCGGTGTGGCGTCACCTGGTTCAAAAGGAGCAAGTTCTCCTCCAGAAGTAGGAGTCTTAGATGGTAAAGGTGTTTTCTTTGCAGGTGCAGGTGTTTTCCCGGAAGGAGTTATATCGTCATAAGGGACCAGACCAGATTCAGCTGGTTTTTTCTTTGGAGTCGCCTCACCATATGGTACCACATCTGATGAAGATGTTGGTTCCCCATATGGCATTAAACCTGATGAAGATGTTGGTTCCTCATATGGCGCCACATCTGATGAAGGTGTATTTTTTTGGGGTTCATCATAGGGTACAAGGTCTGATGATCCTTTCTGTCCTGCAGGTTCTGTAGGTTCAGGAGGATAGGTAGGGAAAGGTTTCATCGTAGGGAAAGGTTTCATTGTAGGCATCTGTGGTGGTTTAAATGTTGGAGGCATTGTAGGCATAGACGGAATTTCCGGGGTCTTAGCTTCTCCGGAATAAAAACTCAAGAACAGAATCAGTAACAGGAATAAAAAGACTGATAAGTATTTTATTTTACTCACAGGTTATCACTCCTTAAGAGAAATATCTTTTCTGTAAGCATCCAGAGCAGCAGGGAAAGGAGAGAGAACTCTTTCTATGACACCCTGTATAAAAGAAATACAGAGACCGTAATTGGTTACAGGAACTCCTTCCTGTCTGGCTTTATGAATTCTCCATAACATTTCCCTTCTTGTAAGCATACAGCCCCCGCAGTGAATAATCAGTTTATATTCTTTAAGGTTTTCCGGATAATCTCTTCCGGAGGATACATCAATCTGTATATCTTCTCCTATGTGCTGCCGTAACCATCTGGGAATCTTTACTCTCCCTATATCATCTTCAATGGGATGATGACTGCAGGCTTCACCTATAAGAATTTTATCACCCGGTTTGAGCTTATCTATTACACAGGCACCTCTGGCTGCTTCTACTATGTCACCTTTATATCGTGCAAAAAGTATTGAAAAAGTAGTGCATTTTATATCTTCAGGAGTATCTGCCACCATTTTCAATACTACCTGAGAATCACATACCGAGATATCAGGCGGATTCTTCAGATTCTTTAATATATGGGCATATTCCCTCTCTTTAACCACAAGAGCCGCACCGTCATTATCCAGGACATCTCTGATTGTCTGAACCTGAGGCAGAATAAGCCTTCCTCTGGGAGCCTGCAGATCTATGGGAACAACCAGTACGGCAATACCTCCGGAAGTTAAAAGATCCCCTATAAGAGGAGGTGGATTTAAGAACTCATCAGGACATATCTGAATTAAATATCTCTTAAATTCATTAATATACTTATCCCTCTTATGAGAGTCTATACTGGAACAGAGAAGAATTCTCTCTGACTTCTTTTTCAATTCTTCAAGAAATTCGGCTGAAGATTCTTTAAGATCAGTTTTATTTATCACAATAATATATGGTGTATTTCTCTCTTTTGCTTCCTGTAAAATTCTATCTTCATATTCATCCCAGAGATCCGGTTCTGTTATAACTACAATAACATCAGCTCTGTCAAAGATCCTGGTGGTTTTTTTAAGTCTTAATTCTGCCAGGATAGATGTATCATCAAGGCCGGCAGTATCAAGAAACACAACAGGCCCAAGTGGGGGAAGTTCCATAGATTTTTCCACTACATCTGTGGTAGTTCCCGGTACAGGTGATGTTATGGCCACATCCTGGGAAGCCACCATATTAAGAAAACTGGATTTCCCCACATTTGTTCGTCCAAAGAGACCTATCTGTAATCGAAGAGATTTTGGCGTTTTTTTCATAAATAGCTTTCACCTTCCTTTCTATATCCGAGACTCATAAGTTTATAGGGTGATAAAACCCGTTGATTTATATTTATTCTGTGACTTATCAAGGCATTTCTTCAGTTCTTCCGAAAGTATTCTTACATAAGGTTCTTTAAACATCCCTGTATGACTGGCATGAGGAATTACTTTTACTTCTATTTCTCCTTTAATTATCTTTCCCCATCCCAGATGAGGGTCATAACAATAAGGAACAATTAAAAGATGCTTTTGTGACCGGAAAAGAATAATTGATCCTTCATAGCTTTCGTAGGAATAGCTATTTAGAATCTTTTCTACATAAATCTGATCTTTAATATTATTGGTAGAGAAAATTTTTCTTTTAAATTTTTCTTTCCACATATTAACAGTCCCAAAAATAAGAGTAATTTTCTCTTTCGGTCTTGTTGAAAAATCACGTAACCAGTAAGGCAAATAAGCTATTAAATTAAAGATACGTCTTAAATTCCAGGACATCTTAATTCCACGATCAAATATTACGAGACATCCTATCTTATAGCCCTTCCTGTAAAGTTGTTGTGCCATTTCAAATACCACAGGAACACCCGTGGAAAAACCTCCCAGAAAATAAGGACCTTCAGGCTGAAGATTCTGTATCTCTTTAATATAGCATTCTGCAAGAGATTCAACTGAAAGGAATTCCTCTTTTTTTACCTGTAAACCGTAAAAGGGTTGATCATTTCCCAGATACCCTGAAAGGGAAGATAAAAATAAAATCTCATCACCTACAGGAACTACACAGTAGAAAGGTGGCCTCTTTCCTTCCGGTTGCACAGGAACTAAAAATTTGCTCTCTTTAACAGGTTCTTTCTCTTTTAAAATACCGGCAAGATATTTAATAGTAGCTCCCTTCAATAGTATTGATGGGCTGAGATCTCTATTGAAGATTTTATGGATATAAGCAAATAACCTTACTGCCAGAATGGAATTTCCCCCGGAGTCAAAGAAATTATCCCTTATACCTATTGGACTTATACCCAGAACATCTTCCCATATTTCTGCAATCTTTCTCTCTATATCATCCTGAGGAGGGACATATTCTGCACTCATATCCTTAAATTCAGGTAAAGGGAGAGCTTTTCTATCGATTTTGCCGTTTGGAGTCAGAGGAATTTCTTTTATCTGACTTATATATGAAGGTATCATATAATCAGGAAGACTTTTAGATAAATCTGATTTAAGATTTCTTATGTTTATTTCTTTATCTGAAACGATATATCCACAGAGATATTTGTTTCCATCCTTATCATCATAATCAATAACTGCTGCATCTCTTATTCCATCCTGTTTTAACATGTTCTGTTCAATCTCTGCAGGTTCTATTCTAAAACCTCTTAACTTAACCTGCTTATCTATTCTTCCCAGAAATTCAATATTTCCATCGGAAAGCCATCTGGCCAGATCCCCTGTTTTATACATTCTTTCCCCGGGAATAAAAGGATTTTCCACAAAAACCTCTCCTGTCTTTTCCGGATTATTTACATAACCCATGGAAACGCCGGGGCCTGAAACGCACAACTCACCGGGAATTCCAATGGGTTGGAGTTTATTAAACCTGTCCAGTATATAAACTTTTGTATTCCACACAGGTTTGCCTATGGGGATATTATCATAATCTTTATCAACAATAAAATAAGTTATACAATCAGCATATTCTACAGGCCCATAACCATTTATAAGGGTATAATTTCTCTTTCTGAATATTCTTAGCTTTTCTCCTGCCACATCCAGAAATCTCAGTGATTTGTTATCTGTAAGTTCCATAAATTGCTCTCCAAACTGTGTGGGGAGGAAACTTACAGTTATATTGTTTTTTTCATAATATTCATTTAATTTGTAAGGAGAAAGCCTTATATCATCACTTATTATATGGAGGGTTGCTCCTGAGATAAGAGTGGGGAATATTTCCCACACAGTTACATCAAAACCAGAAGACACGAATTTAGTTGTATTATCTCTTTCATTTAATTTACGTAAATCTTTATACCAGAGACAGAAGTGTGTAAAAGATTTATGGGAAACCATAACACCCTTTGGTTCACCTGTTGAACCGGAGGTATAAATTATATAGGCCAGATCTGCAGGAATGTTTATAATAGGAAAATTTAAAGATTCACCTTCATAATTTTTTTCATCTTCAAGATCAATAAAATTACCGAAGAAGTCAAGTATCTCCATAAGGTGTTTCTGAGATAACAAAATCCTGCAGTTACAATTCCGGAGTATAAAATTTATTCTTTCAGGTGGATAGGCCGGGTCAAGAGGGATAAAAGCTCCTCCTGATTTTAAAATTGCCATTACCCCTGTAACCATTTCCAGTGAAGGTTCAACCATTATTCCTGCTATTGTCCCGGCTGTCACACCGGCATTTCGTAATAACCTGCCAAGTTGACTGGATTTTTCATTTAATTCTCTATAAGAAAGGCTTTTATCTTTATATACAACAGCTATTTTATTAGGTGTCTTTTTTACCTGTTCATGAAAGAATTCAAGAATGATTTTGTTTGAAGGATAATTAACTTCTGTCCTGTTAAAATCATAGAGGAG
>Ga0116183_1002038_pt1 | contig 22124 bp, 19 predicted proteins | sample AD_UKC078_MetaG_FD_89753 | JGI IMG/M metagenome (GOLD analysis project Ga0116183, IMG submission 89753) | Active sludge microbial communities of municipal wastewater-treating anaerobic digesters from USA - AD_UKC078_MetaG | ecosystem: Engineered > Bioreactor > Anaerobic > Digestate | place: USA... | reverse complement strand
GGCGTCATTCCCCAGTTGGTCGGACAGGTCGAAAGGACTTCTATAAAGGTAAAGCCCTTGCCCGCCATCTGATACTCGAAAGCCTTTTTAATGGCTCTCTTCGCCTTGGTCAGGTTGGGAATATCCGTTACGCAAATGCGCTCCGCGTAGACGCAGCCGTCGAGCGTCGCGAGCATTTCGGACATGCGTATGGGCATACCGGCCTGCTCCGCGGTCCTTCCGCTCTGACAGGTCGAAGCCTTCATTCCTATAAGGGTGGTCGGAGCCATCTGGCCGCCGGTCATCCCGTAAATTCCGTTGTTGATGAAAATGGTTGTAAACTTCTCGCCTCTCATCGCGGCGTGAACTATCTCGCAGGTTCCGATGGAAGCCAAGTCTCCGTCGCCCTGATATGTAAATACCGGCTGATTCGGGTGGGTGCGCTTAATTCCCGTGGCGACCGCGGGGGCGCGGCCGTGAGCGGCCTCCTGAGTATCGAAGTTGAAGTAGTTTCCGGCAAAGACGGCGCAGCCTACCGGGCAGACGCCTATGACTTCGTCGAGCATGCCCATTTCTTCCAGAACCTCCGCTACGAGCTTGTGGATTATGCCGTGATGGCAGCCGGGGCAATAGTGCATGGGTGTATCCTGAAGCCCCTCGGTTTTCTTGTAAATGTATGCCATATTATTTCGCCTCCTTCAGTGCCTGCTTTGCGGCTTCGACTATTTCCTCCACGGTGGGGACTATTCCGCCGGCGCGGCCGTGGAAGAAGACGGGCTTTTTGCCGTTTACCGCAAGGCGAACGTCGTCTACCATCTGTCCGAGACTCATCTCTACGTCGAGCAGAACCTTTACGTTATCCTTTGCCGCGTAGTCGCAAAGAGCCTTCTCGGGGAAGGGCCAAAGCGTTATGGGACGGAAAAGTCCGGCCTTTATGCCCTGGTCTCTCAGATCGTCCAAGGCGCTTAGAATAATTCTCGCCGGAGTTCCGTAAGCTACGAGGATGATCTCCGCGTCGTCGCAATTCAGAGCCTCATACCTTACTTCGTTTTCTTCGATGAGCTTGAGCTTTTCGCCCATGCGCCGGTTCATCCCGTCGCATTCCTCCGGATCCATAAAGAGCGAGGTTACGAAGTTGGGTGTCTTCCTTCCGTGCTTGCCCGTCGTGGCCCAATCCTTGGGGGGAAGCTCTTTGCGCTTTATCGGTCGCCACTCTATGGGTTCGAGCATCTGACCTATCATTCCGTCTACGGCTATCATGACGGGATTGCGATAGTAGTCGGCGATATCGAAGGCTTCCTGTACGAAGTCCGCAAGTTCCTGGATGTTCGCGGGGGCGAGGACTATCGTGCGGTAGTCGCCGTGTCCGCCGCCGCGGGTCGACTGATAGTAGTCGGACTGGCTGGGCTGAATGGTGCCCAGACCCGGGCCGCCGCGCATGCAGTTGACTATGACCGCGGGAAGTCCGCAGGTCGCTATGTAGGATATCCCCTCCTGCTTTAAGGCTATTCCCGGAGATGAGGACGAGGTCATTGCGCGCAGTCCGCAGGCGGCCGCTCCGTAGACCATGTTGATCGCCGCAAGCTCGGACTCCGCCTGAACGAATACCCTGCCGTGCCTGGGCATGTGTACGGACATGTATTCCGGCACCTCGCTCTGCGGGGTTATGGGATATCCGAAGTAGCAATCGCAGCCGGCGCGTATCGCGGCCTCCGCAATTACTTCATTGCCTTTCCAAAGTTCTTTTGCCATGAAGCTCTATCCTCCTAAACTTTCTCTATCGTAATAACGGAATCGGGGCATATCTTTGCGCAGCTGGCGCAGCCTATGCATGCCGCCATATCGGTGCAGGCCATAGGGTGATAGCCCCTAAGGTTTACGTAATCGGCGTTAAGCGCGAGTATGTGCTTGGGGCATACCGCCGCACAGAGCTCGCAGGCCTTGCACCTTTCAGTGTCAAAGGTCAGCTTGATCATCTTTCTACCTCCCAAGGTTTTTTCATCAGTATTTCTATTGGAAACAGCGGAAAAGCGCTCCCGGAAAGGGCCGGTAAAAGCCTCCCCTCGGCGACGCTGCAGATAAGCGGGATGCCCGTTTTTTCGGAGAGCTTCCGGGCGGTCTCCTCTCCCTCGAGCACGTCCTCGGCGCTCGTGAACCCGCAAAGGTGAGTGTTGTTTATTATGCCGCCGCACTCAAGACCGGTGACCTCTTCTATGCGCCGCAGATAATCTTCCGCGGCATCGACGGTCGCGATCTCCGGCCTGCGGGCGTTAAAGACATAAAAAAGGCGGCTGTCCTCCCTCTGAATATGGGGAAGAAAGCGCGCGATTACTCTGGCCCCGGAGGGGTCGCCGCCAAGGTCTAAAACGACTTTATAGCTTCTGTCTTCGAAAAGCGCCGTAACATCGGGCGGAATTGAGGGTATGTCCGCAAGCTCGTGGTCCTGAGAAGAGCAGATGACCCGAATCCCCGCGTCCTCTAAAATATTTCGCCTCTCGCGTGAGCGGAAATAGAGGTTTACTATATCGAGATCCGCTATGGCGGTTTTATGCCCTTCGGCGGCAAAAGACAGGGCAAGATTTACGGCGAACTCCGTCTTGCCCGTGCCGAAGTGGCCGGTGATTATGCTGATGCGATTGTTAAAGAGTTCCGAAGCCTTCATGTCCTGCAATCTGTTACGTATATTGAGGCCGTCTTGTATAATGCCGATAGTTTCGGCAGTGTTTTTTTGAGAAATACGACTTGTCATACAAGTTATAATATTGTATGATGTCATTGTACTATTACACGCTTTCGATGTCAAGCATAGTCGGGCTTTTAAGAACATCAAAAAAGCCCGTTTCGGGCTCTAAAAAAGGAGAACAGCATGCGCAAGGAAACACCCAGGCTTTCTGAAACAACAGCCGAAAAAATACTCAGCCTCATAATAGACCAGCGCGCCTATCCGCCGGGTTCCAAGCTGCCCGGCGAGCACAGGCTCGCCCAGAGCCTCGGCGTAAGCCGCACCACCATAAGAGAGGCGGTTTCGCGTCTGGCTTCTCAGGGAATACTGGAGGTTAAGAGAGGTCTTGGCACTTTCGTGTCCGAAGAACTGCCGAAAGAGCGCGGGGACATCTCCAAAATGCAACGTCCGTCCGTAAAAAGAAAGGCCAGAGACCTCTTTGAAATGCGGCTCATCTTCGAACCCGTAACCGCGGCTCTGGCCTGCGAAAGAGCGAGCAGCGAAGAGATAGAAGAAATTGCCCGCCTCGCGGAAGAGGTGAAAAGGTGCGCGGAAAGCGGAGGGGACTGGGCGAAGGCGGACCAGGCCTTCCATTTTGCCATAATACGCGCCTCTCACAACGAGTACATGAAACGCCTCTACCCCATAATCAACGAGGCCGTGGGCGAAATAATGCAGCGCGGCGAAGACCACGAAGAAAAAAAGAGGCTCACCTTTTCCGACAACATGCTCATAGTGGAATTCCTGCGCAAAAGAGACGCCAAAGGCGCCCAGGAAGCCATGGGCATACACATGAGGCATATGATAAATATGATGTAGGGCTAAAAGCTCCGTGCGGCGATGCACGGAGCTTTCTTTTTCAGCGATATCTGCGATTAAGTTTGAGCGCTCGAAGTAAAAATGCGGATTCCGCAAAAACCCCGACCCGGTTTTGACGTGCCTGCAAATCCGGCAGCTTTTTTATGCCTTACCGGCCTTGGGTTTTACGAACATGCTCAATATTAACAGTATCGCGCTGATACCGATCATTATGCCAAGATTCGGCAGTATGGCGTATATGTCGGGGTCGGTGAGCAGGCGTTCATTATTCTCGACGTAATAGAACGAGGGGAAAATACGACCCAGAGCCAGAGCCGTGTTCCCCAGGAGAAACCTCGGTACAAAGGCTCCCGACAAGAACGATGACGCAAGAGCTATCACGTTGACGGCGCTGCCTATGGCGTTTTCATTCGTAACAAGCTTGGTTAAGGCTATCGCCATGGCTACGATGCACGCCATCAGCACAAAGCTGTTGAGCGAGAGTAAAAGGTGCGTCTTGGAAAGAAACGTGGCCTTGAAATATACCCCGGCCAGAGCCGAATAAGCGAGCCACAGCACGAGCGACAGTAATATGTGACCCGTAAACAGCTGCATGGTCTTGAAAGCGTCCGTAACCGGAGCTATGCTGTGTCGATTGAGAATGGTCTCCCTGTTGAATATAGCCATGATGGTAGAAACTATCAGAAGAATCTGCGACAAAAGCGGATAGTTCAGAAAGTTGAAATAGGCTACTAAGCCTCGGTATTTGGCTATATCCGATTTTTTAGCCAAGGAAACTTCAACGGTGACGCCCAGGTCTTCCAGCGTGTTCGCGATGGACTCTTCCTCCGTATATCCCGCGGATTGATAGAAGTTGATTTTCCCGACGAACTGCTCGATTTTATTATGAACCAGAAAGCCGTTGGAGCTTTTAGGCGCGGACTGGTAGAGAACTTTCCGCGTGCTTGCAAAGTCCTTCGGAATTGTGATGATTGCGTCCACGGTGCCGTAAAAAAGCTCGTCTTCGGCCTGCCACGCGTTTATACTTTTCAATTCGGCCTCTTTGGAGAGAAAATCGACCAAAGCCTTGGAAGTCTTGGTTTCGCTTTCATCAACCAGATAGATCGGAACCCGGACGCTGGAGTAGTCGCCTGCGGGAGTGTCATTCATGGAAAAAAGCGTAGCCATCACCAAAAACACCACGGCATATATAATCAGAGCCGTCCGCCTCTGCCAGGCTATTCTGAAGTAGTATTTAAAGATTGACATAGTTTTTCCTCTCCATAAAGAATGTGGAGCCCGCGAGCAATGCGATTGTGATGGCGCCGAGGAAGGTCATGTTCAGCCAATAGCGTTCCAGTCCGGGATAGAAGTACAGACTGTAAAGGGCGTCCGTAACGAGGGCTACGGGATTCAGCTGATTTATTATGGGGGCGTTTCTCTGTATCAGTATTTTCATTTGCGCAAACATCATGCCGGCGAGAAAGCTCATGGTCATGGTCAGGACTATTCCCAATCCGATCTTCGTTTCGATGGGCCTGCGGTTGGAGACGCCGAGAAAAATCCCAAAGGCGACACCTGTCAGCGCACTCAGGGCGACCAGTCCCAGGACTGGGATCAGACGGTCTCCGAAGCCTACGTTCAGAATAAAGCGCATAACCAGAAGGTTCACCGCCATTACGGCCATATTCATCAACCAGGCGGCAAGCGTGGCGGCAAATATGACCACGGATTTTTTAGTGGGAGCAATCGCATTTCTTCTCGCCTTGACGGAAAGGTTTGCCTGATACAGATAAATTATTGTCAGACCCCAGGCATAGCCGTAGAGAGACTGCATTCCGACCAGAGTATATGCGTAGGTGTTGAACATATTCATTTCGCGGCCGGATACGTCTTCTATGAGCGATTGTCGTTCCAACAGCTTCGAAATGTCGGTGTTCGGGAAGTCCCGCATAACCCGAATGGCGGCCTCCCTGTAGCCGAGGTATTGATTCAGCAGCGATTCGACTATGGAACTTTCGATGGAGGGCGAATTTACTTCCACTTTGTCCGGGCTGATTATGTGGGCGACGACCTTTTTATCCTTCAGTAGCGCATCGTCCGCGGCCTCAGTGATTTTGAAAACACCTTCGTCTTCCATGTTGTCCAGAAATATCGGAAAATAAAAATCTCCTTCCTTCTCAATTTCTGAAGAAAGCGATACGGGAATCGGCTCAAATTTACCTGCATTTGAGATGTTGCCGAGGGCAAGTTTGAACAGAAGGCCTATGATAACAGGAAAGACAAGGGACCAGAAGACGAGCTGGCGGCTGCGTAAAAGAATTTTGATAATGTACGAAAAAGTATGCTTAAACATATCAATCCCTCAGCGCTTTTCCGGTCAGTTCTAGAAAAACGTCGTTCAGGCTGGGGCGCTCGGATGTCAGGGCATCGTAGGAAACCCCTTCTTCCTGCAGGGTCCGGACAAGACGTATTATGTGCCCCTCGCCCTTTTCGAAGCTCAAATTGTGGGTGCGTTCGTCAATTTTCAGCTCCAGCAAGCCGGGAAGCGCTTTGAGCTTGCTTATCACGGCTTCCGAAAGCGGATCTGCCGTAAACCTTATCTTTTCCTGAGTCTGGATTGACGCTTTCAGGGAATCCGACGTACCTTCGGCTATCTTCCTGCCCTGGTCGATAATCACTATCTCGTCGCAGATCTGGTCCACCTCTTCCATGTAGTGAGAGGTGTAGATAATTGTCGCGCCCTCGGCATTGAGTTTTTGTATGCCTTCAAGAATATGGTTCCTTGACTGAGGATCGACGGCCACCGTAGGTTCGTCGAAAATAATCAGCTCCGGCTTGTGCGCTATTCCGCAGGCTATGTTCAATCTGCGGTACAGGCCGCCGGAGAGCTTCTTGGGCCTGAACTTCACAAAATCCTGCAGCTGCACCAGATCTACGGCGTCTTTAACCATCTGCCTGCGCTTCTGTTTATCTTGAATGTAAAGGCCGCAAAAATAGTCTATGTTTTCGTAGACCGTGAGTTCGTCGAATACGCCTACCTCCTGGAAAACGACACCGATTCTGGCTTTGATATGAGATTTTGACGAATCCATAGCTTCGCCGAACAGCTCAATGCTTCCCGCATCGTAGGCGAGAAGGCCCAGGAGACAATGAATAGTAGTGGTTTTGCCGGATCCGTTGGGGCCAAGGAGCCCTAAAATCCGGCCTTTTTGGACGCTGAGACTCAGATTGTCTACGGCGGTTAATTCCTTATAGCGCTTGACGAGTCCGCTTATGTTTATTATCGTTTCCAATGTAATACCCCGTTCTGCCGTATTTTTAATCGGCACAAGCAGCAATATCGGCTCAATGCTTGAAGTGTAACATAATTTTGTACATTCCGAATCAAAAGTTTGTTAAAAATCACTTCTCATGCAAAAGCACACTCTCGATATCCGCTCATTCCGGCTCGAATGCTTAGCCCCGGCCTGTGACAAATAAGACGACGAACGCAAAAATAACTGTAAGGGCGGCTAAAGAAGAGATAAAAATCAGAAGCATGCGGTTTATCTTTGCGCCCTCCTCAATATGGCGGTCGGTACAATTCTCCCTTGGATTGCTTTTATTGTAGTAAACCGTAACCGTATCCCCAAGCTGATAGAGCCGCTTTTTATCCCGCACAAACTCTCCTTTATAATCCTGCCGCTCGTGACTGAAGCAGTAGTCCGCGCAGAGGGTGTACGCAGGCAGCGATAAATCATTCGAAAAACTCTTCGTATACAAGCTTACGACCCAGCCCTCCGTACATTCACCGTTATCTTTCAGCCACAGAAACTTTTTTTGCGTTTTTTTAGAAAAATAATATGGAATGCCTATCAGCCCGCAAACGGCGAAGCCGACCAGCAAAACGCTGCCGAATGTCAGTATATCGTACAAATATGTGTCTATAAAATATTTAATTTCATACATTCCTGTTTCCTTCTAAAAGAATCTTCGCTTGTTTTCCACAAGCTTTGTTCCTCTAATTACGACTTGCCGTTCTGTAAATTTTTAAACTTGCGCTTATTGCTTCGCCCTTTGTGTCATCTTCCACATCATCTTACCCATGCGAAGAGGATGTCTATAACAGAAATTTGTTTGTAACTTTTGAATCAGCGAATGACAAATAATAAACTTCTTCGAATTAATGTTCTTTGCAAGCCCTCTCCCGACCTTTTCGGCGTCTGCCTTAAATTCTTTTGGGATGGGGAGGCCTTCGGAAGAGGCCGTATCGGTAAGAGGCGGATGCATGATATGAAATCTTACTCCAAACGCTTCATTCTCAATATCCAGGCATTTGGCAAGCGCTTCAATGGCAGCTTTAGATGAAGCATAAGGTGATATGTTTCCAAAGCCCGTCACCCCGACTCCGGAACTTGTGAATATTATTCTCCCCGCTCCCGCTTTACGCATTTCCGGTAAAACGAGTTTTGCCAGCCTTAACGCACCATAATAGTTGACATTCATAACCTGATGATAAACTTCATATTCCGTGTCCTGTTCGCTCTTGAAAGTACACATGCAGGCATTATGAATCGCAATATCCGGAACGCCAAAGCGCTCGATCGCGGCTTGAATCGCCAACTTTAACGAATTTTCGTCTGTCGCGTCTGCATAAGTTGCGAACAAATTATCAGGATAAGTTGATTCCAACTTGCATATATTATCACTTTGAATATCCATGACAGCTACGTTATTCCCGTTTTCAAGCAGCTGCTTGACCATATGATAGCCAATGCCCTGATTGGCGCCGATAATAAAGATGTTTTGCATTGCTTTTTCCCTCCGCTGTCCGCTTTAGCAAAAGTTAATCGCACTCGCCATATCCCGATTTATTTTTAACGTAATCTTCAGCTTTTAGATAATTATTTTAATTCTTTAAACAAAATGATTGCAAATACTGTTTCTGAAACATTCAATGCGGCGGCAGCTGCAAGCCCATTAAAGATGTAAGCCGACACCGAAATGTTTTTTGTCGTTATGAGAATATCTAATGCAGATGCAATCGTTGTCAAAATCCAAATAACAACAGACGCAATAATGAAAGGCAGGCCTTTCCTTTGTTTAGTGATTACATCTTCTCTTAAAACATCTAAACTCATTACAATTTCTCCTAAATAGGCGAATTCAAACAATGTGTGGAGTCCCCATAACATCTTCTACATACTACTACGGATTAACATGATTGTTTGCAAATTGTATGTAAAAAGCAGTTATTGGTCTTGTAAATTATTACAGGCTTCCCCACAGAAAGAATTAAGGGTAAAGGAAGTGCCGAAAACAGCGCTTCCTTTACCCTCGCAAACTTTTGCGGCCACGTTATGATGAAGGCCTAATCACTTCAGATAGCGATTGAACCACTCCGTAATCTCCGTCAGGCGTTTGATTCTTCCTTTCGGCTTTCCCGACCTGGAAAGCTCGTGGGTTTCATCTTTGAAAATCACCATCTTTGAATCGATGTTCCGGACTTTTAACGCGGAGAAGAGCTGGTACCCCTGGTCGATGGGACAGCGATAATCAGCCGTGGAGTGAATTATGAGCGTAGGCGTTTTGAAGTTTTTCGCGTATTTGAGCGGCGAACGATCCCAGTACTTTTGCTGGCCTTTAAGCGTAAACATATCGGCGGCATTCTGGTCGTCCGCAAAATAATAACCGATGTCGCTTACTCCATAAAAAGACATCCAGTTGGTGATTGACCTCTGGGTAGCGGCCGCCTTAAAACGATTCGTGTGACCGACGATCCAGTTGGTCATAAAGCCGCCGTAAGAACCGCCGGTGACCCCCACATTGTCTTTGTCGATTTTAGGATATGTCTCTAATACAAGGTCGGTGAAATTCATTATGTCCTCGTAGTCGATGGTTCCGTATTTTCCGCGAATGTCGCTGAATGCGTCGCCCTTACCGTCGGAGCCGTGCGGGTTGCAGTAGAAAACGACATAGCCCAAATTGGCCCATACCTGCATCTCGTGATAGTAAACCGAGCCGTAGGCGGTTTTCGGACCGCCGTGTATATCTAAAATAGCCGGTACTTTCTTCTTTTTTTCAAATTCGGGAGGAAGCAGGACCCATCCGCTGATTTCGTCGCCGTTCGACTCAAAGCTCAACTTGACAGGCCTGATTACCTTTTTGTTATCCAGCGATGTGTTGTGGTGAGTGAGTCGAAGCGCTTTGTTGTTTTCAAGCTCATAGAGATCCTGGAGCTTTTGTTCCACGAGGGCGACGGAGAGGAGCTTGCCATCCAATCTGCAAATTTCGTCAACCGCCGTATTTTCGTCTTCAAAAAGTATGCTGTGTTTTCCGTTTTCGTACTGCTCCACCCGCGCATGACCGTCGATGGTCGTTATAAACGTTATTTTCCTGCCGTCAAAAATGAGCTGCGGACCGGAGCCGAGCCTTACATCGCTGCCGATACTGCTGCCTAATGAAATTTCCTCGCTTAATCGAGTGAGTCTTTCCCCTTCCAATTTGTAGAGACGCGGATTTTGACCCACGCCCAATGTCTTTCCGTCGTTTGCGAACAGATAAAGCCCGTCCGTCAAAGGGGCGATTCCGTAGATTTCTATTTTTTCGTTTGTCCTTAATTTAGTTACTTTTTTAGTTTTAATGTCAAGCTCGAAAAGCGTGTCGAATTTTGGCGGAATATTTTTGGTCGCATTCGCGACAAAATATGCCTTTTGCTTATCGTAAGAGAGCGTTAAATTCTCAACGGAAAGCTCCGGCTTTGTTAAAGGCGTCAGTTTTTTAGTTTTTGCATCAAAATGAAAGAGCCTCGTCCTTGTTTTATTGATGTACCGGCTTCCGTCGAACCAAAACGGAAGCTCGTCGATCTCGACAAAAGCCTCGTTTTCTTCTTTGTCTTTTTGGACTTTTTCTCTCTGCTTCCTATCGTACTTAAAGTAATCGGGGTGCTCAAGGGAAATGGTCGATGTCAATAAAAGCTCGGTTTCGCTGACAACTTTAATCTGCGATACATTGATGGGAATTTGGTAGGCGGGTTTTGCCTCTCCTCCATCAAGTGACAAAGCATAAATTGTAGTTTCATCCTTTTGCTTTTCTTCGTCGGGGAGACGCTTTGCCATAAAAAGAAGCGTGGAATCGTTCAGCCACTCAAAGCCTGCCTCTTTGTTCTGGTAGGTCACCTGCTTTGTTGATTCGCCGTCTGTAACATGTATGGTGCGATGATACTCGTTGGCTTCTTCATTCGCCACCGCCACAACATAAGCGGCCCGAGTTTCACTCGGGTTACTTTTTAAGTCGGACAGATACTTAAACTCTAAAAAATCCCTCAGCAATATTTGTTCTTTACGCATCTTTTTCCCTCCTGTAATTTCTAAATTTCCTTGTTGATTATCGAGATAGGCCAAGCCTTATTTGCACTTATTCACAACAATAAGGGGAACGTATATCTCATCGTCGGTGTAACCGGCATGGTGTGATTTCACAACTTCACTTCCTATATACAGAATAGCCTTGTCCGTTTTCGCTATGGCCAGATAGTCGCCCAGCGCGTCCCTGAAGATTTCATTTTCTTCCCCGTCGCCAAATAATTTTGACGCGATGACATCACTTTTATCGTGTAAATCAAAATCTTCCGAAAAGTAGCGTTCAAACAACTTCTCAAATTCTTCTTTTTTCTCTTCTTTTATAAAAAAGTTTACGGCCCTGGGTTCTATTGAGGTGTTTCTGAGCAAGCAGTCGACAACGTCCGGATATTCATTCAAATCTATATTAATGATGTTCGTATGTCCGTGGTCCGCTACAACAAAAACCATAGTATCTTCCAAGCGCTCACAAAGTTCTTCTATCTTCGCGTTCAATTCGATAATCAAGCTCTTTGCCTCTTCGGAATCGCAGCCGATTTCATGCATGGTGCTGTCCGGTTCCGGACCGTACGCATAGATATATTTCTTGCCTTCTTCCCTGCATTTCGCTTCTATGATTCTCAGCATATCGTCCAGATCCCGATATGGATCAGCCCCGAAAGGAGCCAGAGTGTAGCCTTTACCCACCCCTTTTTCGTTGATTTCTTCCATAACGGACTTTGTTTTCATGTGCTTCTTCCTGTATTCTACGGCTTCCCTGATCGGAGTAAAAGTAAAATCTCCTTTCTCGGAGGCCATAAAAGTGGTAATCGTTTTATCGATATCCTTGAAGTACATGTCCCATCCGAGCATGCCGCTTTCTACCGGATTAAGGCCGGTCATCATCGACGTGGTGGCGGATACGGTAGTCGCGGGAAATACAGTGCTTATTGACTTGAGTCTGTTCTTAATCAAGAAGGAATCCGCGTCCAGCGTCCTGTCCATAATGTTCGAGCCCATTCCGTCGCACAGAATAGTGACGACGTTTTGGGGATTATATTCTTCCAACAAGCTGTCTATGTAACTTAAAGTATTATGTTTATAATCCAATCCGAAGTACTTTCTGATAGAGCAGGCCAAATTGGTTAAACATTCGTTGTAATCGTTTTTTACAAGCATAGTAGTTCTCCGTTTATCTTTTATACGCATAGTGTGGGCTTTTTACCAATGTTTTTTGGGGTATTCCGAAACATCCATCCGTTCAATATCCGAACACAAACCATAAGCGATAGAGAAAGCTTACTATCTGAGCCCTTGTGCAATCTGCACTCGGCCCGTAAGTGTCCTTTCCCGTTCCGCTCGTTATGCCGTTCTCCGCCGCCCAGAGCACCGCTTTGTAATAATAGTCTCCGGTATTTATGTCGCCAAAAGGATTCCCGGCGGCAGGCTCGGACTTGCCCGCGTAGTTCCACAGGAAGGTGACCGCCTGCGCGCGGGTGCATGCAGCGTCGGGGCTGAATGTGCTTTCGCTCGTTCCCTTTGTTATGCCCTTTTCGACAGCCCAAAGCACCGCATTGTAATAATAGCTGCTTTCGCCCAGATCCGCAAAGGGATTGTTAGTTGTTTCAGGCTCGGGTTTTCCTGCGGCGTTCCACAGGAAGGTGACCATCTGCGCGCGGGTGCATGCGGTATCGGGGCTGAAGACGTTCGCGCTTGTTCCCTTGGTAATATTGTTCTTTAAAGCCCAAAGCACCGCCTCGCAGTAATAGCTGTCCCCGCTCACATCCGCGAAGGGATTTTCAAAGGCATCAAATCCGTCCGCTGCCTGATAAGCTTCCGCATCGTCCCAGTATAACGGCACATCGTTCTGCTCTTCCAGCATTGCCCATACGTTGACAAACGCGACCTTCTTTTCATCAAAGCTTTCCGGAACTTCGAAAACAATTTCTCTCGCCAGCCATTTTCCGGGCGACGTCTTAAGACCGTATAGAAGATTCCAGGAATAACCATACTGCAGAATATTGCCTTCCGAATCCATAATATCCATGTTCAACCACATGACGGCGTCGGGTCTGCTTGACGGAGCGGTATAGTAGTGCACTCGGAACGCAAAGAGACCCGGCCGCACCGGAACCGATTGAATCAGGGCGCCTAAGGGCCTGTTATTGTAGGCTTTTATGCTCCGTGACCCGCTTCGGGCAAGGTCCGGGTTCTCAATTCTGGTCAATGTACCGACATCGCCGCTTATCCACGGAGTCCAGGCGTCTTCCGGATTACCTAAGTCTCCCGCAGCTCCCTCCTCAAAAAACGGGTCAAGTATAAGGTTCTCGCCGCGCAGGCGGGCTGCGATTAAACGGCAGAACTCCCGGCCATAGGAAGGAGTCTGTGCCGCCGCAAGTTCAAGAACGCGATCGGTGACCGGTCCTCCGTTCGCCTCATTGTTCTCAACGTAGTCAGCAACGGCCCAAAACGGACTCGGGTTGATGTTCCCTTCGGACAAAGCCTCTTCGAAAATATCCTCGGGATGATTAATCAAAGGGTCGGCTTCTTTAAGTAAAGCCGAATACATGGACAAGGCCTTTTCGCGCATTTGAAGCTGCTTTTCAATGAAACCGTCGCTCAACACTTCCAGCGCCTCAGCCTGAGTCAGATCGCCATAGGAACGCGGATAAGCAAGAACGGTGGTCTCTTCCAAAGCATAAAACTCGCGTATGGCTTCCAGGCGTTTTTTCTGATCCGCGCTGCCGTTCTTTTGTACCTCAGCCCAGGCGTTATCGAGATGCAAGCGCGCAAGCTTCAGTTTTTGAAGAGGAACGTCGCCTAAATAGTCGGTGTAAAAAAACTGCAGGTAGGTGAAATTCTTACAATCTTCGAACCACTCGCCTTGCGGGATATCCTCGGTCCATATCTCCTCCCAGACTTTGTAGAAGGCCGCTAAATGAGGCGCCGCCTGCGGGCCGACCGCCTTGCGGTACCAACGGTTCTCCAGATCCTGAACATTGCAATCGGGGTCCCAGTTAAGCATGGCAAACAGGTGCGGTTTCGGACCTTCGTCTATGCTGAACATCGTCTCGGCAAAAATATATTTTACACCGCTATCCTCCGCAAACTGCATATATTCCTGCATCGTTGCGGTGTATATGCGCGGCACGAGATACGCGGAGCCGTATTCGTAGTTGTACCAGCCGAGCTGCGAACAGCGCTCAAGCCAGTCAAGAGTTATTCGGTGCCCCTGAGCTTTCTGAGCGGGATCCATCCAGGCCGAACGATCCTTCGTGATATATGGAATCATGCTTTCGTGGAATTTCAGTCCCGGCTCTTTTGGGGGATCGTTCAAATTCCGATAAGCTATCATGCCGAACTTTATATTCCTTCCGGGGAAGGCTGCCAGAACCTTCTCTATGACCGCATTGCTCCATTTGCAAAAAAGGTCGGTCATGTGCACAAGACCTTCGCTGTTCAAGCCGTGAAGCACCTTCTGTTCGGCCAGCTCTTTTTCGCAATAGCCTCCCGAATCGTTGACGCCCAATGATACGCTGACTATATTCGGGTCGGCCTTAAGCAGAGCGATGATCTCGCTTGCGGCGACATCGATTGTTCCGGGTTCCGAAAAGCGCGGCTGCCAGGCGATGCCGTCGGTGGGGCGATAATGCTCGCCGTTGTGAATGGGATAATATTCCGGATGCTCATCGAAATATTTGTCGGGATCGAAATAATAGAGGAGGGCATGACTGAAGTTACCCATTTTAGTGTGGGAATACAGCTGCAGACCTTGATTAAGCATCCATTCGACGTCGGGCCGGGCATTCCAGGCATAGCGCATGTTAAAGGCGGGGGCCGAAGATTCCAATACACAAGGGATTGCTATCCTGTCCCGGATGGGAGTGTCGGCTCCGTAAGGCCCCGGCATCAGCCATTCAACATCGAGGTATTTTCTTAAAAAGGCGGCGGCAGCGTAGCGGACGCCCAAAGGAGTGGGAGACTGAATAACCACATTGTCGGAATACGGCGCGAAGACATAGCCGTGATTACCGTCATTATCGGCTTCGGCGTTCAGATCGATCAGGGTTTGAGCCAGGTCGGGATGAGGATCCAACCCGTTCCAGCCGAGATAAATCTTTATTTTTCCGGCAAAGATTCCGGAATTCGGAGCACCGCGAAATTCAGCCTCCGTATATTGAGGAAGTTCATATCCGGTCGCATCCCGAAAATGCTTCACAAGCAATGCCGCGGAGCCGGTAATATATTCGTAGTCCTCTTCCGTTAAGCCGGCTTTATCCCGGATAACTAATACGGCTTTAAGCTCGTTATTTTCAAATAAAATGAGATCCGGACCGGAAGCACGGGCAGATATCACGGGGAGAACAAGCAATATTGCCGCGGAAAATATCAGCGCGGTGAGAAAAACGGCAAATATTTGTTTGAGCATGCTCGTTAGTTTGATTTTAATTATGTACTTCATAAAATCTCTTCCTAATTTATTTCGTCAAACTTTAGTTTCGCATACGAATTCCGAAGTTCAAAGCCGTCATCGAAAATTTCGTTATATATTCCAAGGGTTTTTTTCAAATGATTTTTCTCGCAAAACCAAGTGGGCGGGATTTAAATACTTCCTCCGATTCAAAAGTGTCACCGCCGGTGACACTTTCCTTGCAAGTTCATAAAACTTCTTCGGCAAATTCTTATAGATAAAGATAAACACCTATAATTAAACTTACAGCAAATAAAGAAATGCCTGTCAGGACGTACTTCAAACCCATATTATATTTTTTGTATTTGCGAGCGGCTATTTCTGAATTTATGTATATTTGTTTAATCAGATCATCCAATAGTTCTTCCCGACTCATATCATAAAATCTGTCGCGATAAGTTTTGCTGTCTCCGCTTTTTAGGATTCCCGAAAAAAAGGTTAGGGAAATTTCTTCTTTTCGGTCAGCAGATTCTTCCGAAGGCCCTTTCGATATTGTCGCAATTAAGACACTCGCCAAAGTAAATATTCCCAACAAAACAATGAGAATGGCCGCGGCAAACAATACTAGACAAAAGTTGCTGAAAAAATTATTAAGCGCGATACAACGTTTAATTATATGATAAAGAATTTCATTAAACGCGTATTTTGCGAATACGATAGTGCTGACAATTCCAACCGTGCTCAATACGATGGATGTTTTGGTATCACAGTTTGCAACGAATCTAAGATTATGATCAAGAGTTTGTGTGGCAATCTTAATCTTGTATTCGAGCTCTTCCGGCGCCAAAGATGTCCTTTCTTTTTTCTCCTCTTTCGTTGAGATTTCCATTTTAAATATTCACCTCAATTCTTTTAGCAAAACTTATCTAAAATGTTTTCCCTTTTCTTATCCGATGAAGCAAATGATTTCGCAGCAAATATCCCCCTGTTCCGTATATCCTACTAAACAGTATGCAATCAAGTCAAGCACTACTCGCTGTTTCTTTGTGAAATCTCGGCGTCGTTTTTAGTGAAAGCGATTCTATTTCTAAATATTCGTAAATTGCAATATCGTTCTTAAAAAGCACGAAAAAGGAACAGCTTTCACTGTTCCTAAAAAGCTCAGCTTTTTAATTTGGATTTACCTACACATTAGAACCATGCAATAGAACCGTTAGCCGTCATAACTATCGAAACAACAGCTGCTATTATAAGTACTACGCAAGCAATAATCGAGCCGGTATTATCGAAGAGTTTCTGTCCGGTTTTCTTTCTGTGGTAGAGATACATAAGCGTACCCGGTGCATACAGAAGCGATGCGACGAGGATATAAGTAACTCCCGAAGCATAGAGAAGCCAGCAACCGTAAATCGAAGCAACAATTGCGATAATCCAAGGTATCGTGCGCTTGTTGCCTTCAATTTCTTTGTCCTCGCCTTTGGATACGACCTTGAGATAGTAGAATGCCGAAAACACATAAGGCATCATGATTGCTGAAGTCGAAAGCGCGTAGCAAGCCTGGAATGTAGCATCATTGAAGTGAATGATGATTATGAAAAGCTGAATGATGAGTCCGGAAATAATTACTGCCCATGTAGGAGCCCCGTATTTGTTCTTTTTTGCGAGTATAGCAGGGAATGCATTGTGTGCTGCCGGACCGAATGCACTGTCTACGCAAAGAATCGTATATGAGAACAGTGCGCCGCCGAGCGATATGATTACTGCTGTGTTGACGAGGTTGGCACCCCAGGGTCCTACAACCGCCGCAAGTACTCCTCCGAGTGAAGGGTTCTCAAGTGCCGCAAGTTCTTCTGCAGGCATTACACCCATCGATAGGAAGGAGATGAGGAAGTAAAGCACAAACAGTGACGTGAAGGATAAGATTGTAGCCTGTCCCGCTATCTTAGTGGTTTTGCCTCTTCCGGAAATAACTACCGCACCTTCAATTCCTATGAAAATCCATACTGTCGTATATACTGTTCCCTTAATTTGCTCAAGGAGTGAAAGCTCGCCCGTTCCCGCGAAGTTCTGTGTGAATATGTCCCATCTGAATGCTCCGCCTAGTATGATAGCAACAACTACAGCGACGATAGGAATCACCTTGGCGATTACAACAACCGCGTTTAATACAACCGCCTCGTTTACACCTCTCAAAACAAGGAGTGAAAGCACCCATATTATGATCGATGAAACCACTACTGAGAACCAGTTTGTACCGTTTCCGAATACGCTGGCATAATTGCCGAGCGTCTGGAATAAAAGAACGATGAATGAAATCTGCGCCAGGATGGAACTGATCCAGTATCCCCATGCTGCGTTGAATCCGATATAGTCGCCGAATCCCTCTCTGGCATAAGTATAGATTCCGCTTGTAAGTTCTTTTTTAACAACCGAAAGCTTGAAGAACGCCATGGTGAGTGCGAACATGCCGACTCCGCAAATCGCCCAGCCGATTAATGCTGCAAGGGTGTATGCTCCGGATGCTGCGAAGTCACCCGATAAGCTGAACACTCCGCTCGCGAGGGTAAGTCCTACAGCAAACATCGCTAAAGGAAATACACCGAGTGTCTTTTCTTTATTATCCATTTTAATCCTCCATAATTAAGATATAAGAAAATGTTTTTAGATTTTCGAAATATCCCGAACATCTAATGTCTCTATGGTATTGTGAGACTCTGGAATCCTTGTTTTTTCTGAAATTTTTGGTGTGCTGAAATTTTCGGAATATTTGGGAGCTTTAGAATCTGAGTGATAGGCAGCTGAGTCCTCCGTCAAGCTTTCTGTATTCGGAAGTGTCAACGACGAGGGTCTTATAACCGAGTCCCTGTACCGCTGCGAGTACTGCAGGATATCCTTCGGGTACGATTACGGTGTCGTTTACCCAAATGCAGTTTGCCGCATAAGCTTCCTCTACAGGAATCTCAACCTTGTTATACTTCATGAAATCGGGTTTGGTAACGAATTCTCCGGAAACGAGCATGTTGTTGTTCTCAAGATAGTTTACACCGGTCTTAAGGTGAAGAACTTCTTCCAAGCTGACTTCAGAGCAAGTCATTCCGTATTTTGCCAAAATCTCTGTGAGCTGTCTGATACCTTCTTCGTTGGTTCTTGCAGACCTTCCTACATAAAAATGGTCTCCCACCATCATTACGTCGCCGCCCTCAAGCGTTCCCGGTTCCCTGATGTATTCGATTTTATCTTCGTCGTAGAACTTTCTTACGGCATCGATAATCTCGAACTTCTCGCCGTTTCTTGACGCGGCGCCCGGGTTTGTGATGATTGCACAAGCTCTGGTTAAGAGTGCGGGATCCTCTACGAAGCATGAGTCCGGATATCTCTCGTCTGCCGGCAATACCGTTACGTCTACGTCGCACTGCTTAAGAGCTTCAATGTAAGCATCATGCTGCTTAAGCGCCAGTTCGTAGTCGGGCTTTCCCGGGTAAAGTCCGCTTGTGATTCCTTCTACCAATGCTTTGCAAGGTCTCCTAACGATAACATGCTTAAATTTTTTCATAATCGTTCCTCCTAAATGAATAATAATTGAACAAATTATAGCTTAAAAATATTGGCTTATCCAAAACATCTCCGTTCCTCTCATCACTAAAGCAATAAGCGTTTCAAGTCTTATGCGCATATCATGAATGAAGTTACGTGCGTTTGCCTTTTATAAACCTCTTTTAACCATTTTCTTTAAATATATAAAGCATATTATAAATTATACAAAATATATTATAAATTGCAACTTGCCAAATGAATTAATTTATAGTGATATGAGCGCATTTTTCAGGTCTGTTGCTTCAGCTTGTTTTACCAACGCTGAAACAGCAGCAGATTCACGCCTCATAAAGTCCTCACCCGGAATTCCGCCAGACAGCCTTACTGCAGCTATCTTTCTTATTTTAATCAGGTTCTCCTTATCAAATTCCAATTCTCGATTTTAACATTTAAATGCCATTCTCGTTAAAATTATATTTGGCTTTGAATTTTATCTGCAATCCTTGCATATGCTGCGGCGTTTTTAAGGGCTTGTGCCGAGTTTGATTGAGCAAAGAACACTTCCGCATCACGGACATTGTCCAGCAAATCAAACGCCTCGCCTTCAGAATACTCCTTATCTTCTGAATATGTAATGCCATGCTTTATGAGCATTTCTGCGTCTTTTCCATCTAAATAAATCTTCATCTCCATGGCCCCTGATTTATCTAAGGTCCTACACAGCCTATGGGCGCTACCAGAATACCGTCTTTGCGCCTGTAGGCATAAGGGCCTTTCCCTACGATGACCATCTTAAAAGCAGGCGAGTTCATTTTGTCCGTATCTATAATGCTCTCAAGTTTATTCAGGCTTGCAACGCCTTCCTCAATGCGGTCGCTCCCCAGCTTGATTTCTACAAGACCGTAACGACCGTTTCGCAAGTGAATTACAGCGTCGCATTTGAGACCGTTTCTGTCGCGGTAGTGATAGACCTTACCGTCGATAAGCTCGGCGTAAACGCGCAAATCTCTAATAACCATGTTTTCAAAAAACAGACCCATGGTGCGAAGGTCGCCTATCAAATCTTCCGGTCCGGTTCCTATGGCGGCGGCGGCCACAGACGGATCGGTAAAGTAGCGGGTATCGGTAGTTCTAATGGCGGTTCTCGACCTGAGATTCGGGTTCCAGATGGGGACGTCTTCCAAGACGAAGAGCTTATTCAAGGCCTGAACATAAAGTTGGACCGTAGCGGGGCTGATAGGCATCGCCTCATTGTGCTGCAAATCACCGGCGAGCTCGGTAAACTTGGCTTGTGAGCCGATATGACGGGCATAAGACCTCAGGAGTCTTGCGGCGCGTACTTCGTCTCGTTTAATCTCATCTACATTGGAAATATCAAATGAAACGACGGCATCAAAATAATCGATCGCTTGACGAAGAGCGATTTCTTCTTCCTCTATGCACACGGCCTTTGGCCAGCCACCCCTACAGATAAGAAACGCAAGCTCGTCCAGATCAAAACAGCTGTTTCCGTTTATATCCGCATCCATGTTTTCACTTTTAAACAGCGTCCCCAGAGAGACAGCACCATTCGATTCGCCGCTTTCATAGAGACTCATAGGCCTCATAAGCATGCGGCTGATGCGTCCCGTTCCCGTATGTGAAATTTGGCTTGTATCGGCGGGCGTAGCCGAACCGGTGAGGATGAATTGGCCAAAATCGTCGCGCTTGTCCACTTCAAACCGAACCGCATCCCAAAGCTGCGGTGCCAGTTGCCACTCGTCAATGAGCCGAGGGACCTCGCCCTCAAGCAGCCTCGCGGGACTTATTCTTGCCAGGCTAAGGTTCTGTTCTTTTTGTGCGGGGTCCTGCATGAACAGCAGGGACTTTGCTTGCTGCGTAGCCGTAGTCGTTTTGCCGCACCATTTAGCCCCTTCAACGAGAACAGCCCCTTTGCTCATGAGACGATGTTTAAGAATCCGGTCGGCGATTCGCGGTTTATAGTTTTTCATACAAATTAATGCCTCGTTTCTGTGATTGCTTCTCTTTTCTGCACTTTGACCTTTATTATGACAGTATTATAACAGAACAACCGGGCTTTTGGCAAGAATCCATTTCGACTTTTGACGCAAAATCAACCGGGGTTTTGACGTAAATTCATTTGGTGTTTTGACGCGAAGCCTCTTCTCTTTAAGGATACGGCAAAAATGAAACAAATTCAATAAATGCGCTTCTTTTGATTACTTAGCCCAAATTTCATGTTTATTTAAACTTTCGTTTGACTTCCTCCGCGTACGGTAATATACTTAGTTCAAGCTAATCGAGCGAACGCTCACTCTATACAAAGTCAGGCATTCTATTTCTGTAAAAGTCAATCCTTCACTTTCTCATAAAAACTTAATACCCATCATTTCAAGGAGGTGCCTATGAAGAAACCTGCTGCAGTAGTGGCGGCTGTAAACCTGCATGCCGTCCTTAGGAACCTGGAAGATCTGTGCAAACTCGACGCGAAAGCAAGGGATATTATCGCCGGCAAAAAAGTCTCGGTCAGATTTTTGTTGCCGGGCTCGGATAATCTCGTCTTACGCTTTCAGGGCGAAGAGAGCGCAGCTGTGCGAAATTCAAGCTCCGCGGACATGGACCTGCGCTTCCTCTCCCCCGCTCACTTCAATTCCATGATAGAAGGAAGCGGCGCTCCGATTCCCACCAAGGGATTCGGCCACATCTCTTTTCTCAAAAGCGAATTCACCAAATTGGCGGAGCTTCTGACAAAATACCTGCGTCCGGGCAAAGAAGACCTCGCAGACGAAGGCTTCCGCACCAGAAGTACGATTCTTACGGCGTATACGGCGTTCTTTGCCCTCGCGGAGATCGGAAACATGGACCCCGTAGGCAAGGTATGCGCGGGCGGCATCGAAGACGGAAGCATTCAGATCGATGTTCCGGGGGTCGTTTCCATCGTCATCGAGGCGAAGGGCGGCAAGCTGTCCGCAAGAAAAGGCTCGGATCCGAAGGCCAAGGCATTTATGATCTTCGACGACATCGAAACCGCGGGCGGAATACTCAGAGGAACGCTGGACAGCTACGAATGCATAGGCAAGGGCAAGCTCCGGATTAAGGGACGCATCGCCATGATCGACAATCTCAACAGGCTTCTGGGCCTTGTCAGCCGTTATCTGGGTTAAAAGGAGGTATAGGATGAATACATACGAATATCCGAAAAGTCGGGAGCTCTTCGAACGCGCCTGCAAGGTGATACCAGCCGGAATCTACGGTCACCTCGGGCCGAGCGAAGGCTGCTTCACGCCCATAGAGGCCTACCCCTTCTACGGCAAAAAAGCCGAAGGCGCCTATATATGGGACGTCGACGGCAACAGAT
>Ga0116183_1002035_pt1 | contig 22141 bp, 39 predicted proteins | sample AD_UKC078_MetaG_FD_89753 | JGI IMG/M metagenome (GOLD analysis project Ga0116183, IMG submission 89753) | Active sludge microbial communities of municipal wastewater-treating anaerobic digesters from USA - AD_UKC078_MetaG | ecosystem: Engineered > Bioreactor > Anaerobic > Digestate | place: USA... | reverse complement strand
CATATTTGACTAAGAGGCAAGAATTAAATTTAAAAATTAAGGAAACAAGGATTAAAAATGGTATAATAAAATCTATTATACAATATGATTTAGATGGTAATATTTTAGGTAGTTATAATTCAATGAGTGAGGCTAGAGATATAACTGGATGTCATATTGGATTAATATCAATATGTTGTAATAAGAAAAAATATTATACTGTAAATGATACTACTTTTAGATATAGTAATGATCCTTTTGATTATATACCTTATAATAAAAGTATTCAGGTCAATAGTAAGAAAATATGTAAGTATGATTTAGATGGTAAATTAATACATATTTATGATTCTATAAAACAAGCTATGAGGGATAATAGTATAACCAGTGACTCTAATATAATATCATGTTGTAAGAGAAAGTTAAATCTTAAAACAGGTAAGTTTATTAGAGTTAAGGGATTTACTTACAGATACTTTGATGATACAAATGGAAATAATATTGTCACAAATCTTATCTAAATTTGTGACAAATAAAAAGACCAGAAATGTTCTGGTCTTTTGTTTTATGATTTGTAGAAATCTCCTTTTTCAGTTACATATTTAAGTCTTAATGTTTCTGCTTCTGTTCTTGCTTTAACATATTCTTTTCTGTATAGTTGAATTGCTTTCTCTTTAGTACTTAATTCAATTTTGATATTATTTTTGATAATATCTCTTGATTTTAACATTGATATAAATGAACTGAAAGCTCTATATCCTTGTTTTTTATTAGCATGTCTAATTCTTCTTGCTAATTTTTTTCTACCACTTTGTGTTAAGTGATCCAATTTGAATTCAACAAACTCTAAATGTGATTGTTCTTCATTATCAGCTTTCATTACATATTTTTTGTCAATTGATACTGATGTGATTGTTTGAAATAAACTTTTTAAGTCTTGGTTTAATTCTGCTACTGTTGTTCTTACTTGTGTTTCCATTTTTAATATTTTTATTTTTTAGTTTTTTTTTATAATTTTTAATTTTCTGTTTTTACTAAGGTAAAAATATTAAGTAGGTCCTCTAATTATCTAAGTCATGATTTCTGTTTTTATTTTTATTAATATTTTATATATTCTTCAAATTCTTTATAGACTCTATCCATAAATCTTTTTTCTTTATCAGTTATACCTGCACCAAGGTCAAATACAAACTTACTTTTTATGATTTCCCAATTCTCTTCTTTTGTTTTATCTTCATCATAATAGTCTGAGATAATATCAACATAATCTCTACAATAAATATCTACTTTACTTCCTTTCATAGTAGATACATAGTTATCATTTTCATCAATATATGAATAATGACCATCATAATATCCAGGTATTCTTGCAGCACCTATTGGTACACCACCATACATTCTTACATGTGATTCTCCTGTTGGATCTGCATCTTGTAACATCTTTATAAATTCTTTTGTTGTCATAATTATTGTTTTATTAATTTTAATCAAGTTTGATTGTCCATCCATTATAATTTCTTTTTTTAATTCTACCATTGAGTAGTGCTCTAATACAACTTATATTTAATTCTCTTTCTTTACAGAACTTTGTTAAGTTTTCTATAATAGAAATTAATTCACCATCAGGTGATGTTAGATTAACATAGTATATTTTAGCATTTTTAGAAATTGGTTTTTCTATACTACCTTCATATAATGACCAACCATTACAATATCTTGTTCTTTTTGCAATAATATTGGATATCATTGATGAGTTTATATTATGTTTTCTAGAAAACTCATCTATGTTATAAATTGGTCCTATAATTTCACCATTGGGAGATAATAACTTTATATTATGTAATTTAGCTCCTTTGTTTTTTACTTTTCTAAAATTTTTATAGTCATAATCTTTATTCTCTGGTAACCTCCATCCTTTATGACTTTTTGATTTTCCTATAACAACTAATCTAATACCATCTGAACTTACTCCAATTTCTCTACTAGCATCAGTATATCCTTTGAAAGTTCTTAACTCACCATCAGGTGATATTAGTGAAAATTCTTTTTTTCTACTCTCATTCCATTTTGAAACTTGTTCAGAAAATTTAGTTTCAGTATTCATGTTATAACAATTTATACCATAGAATTTTTCAATATATTTCTTTTCTATTTCATATATTTTATCTATGTTATAAACAATCTCTACAAGTTCAAATGTGAAATTTATACTACCATACTTATTATATGATTTTTGTAAATGGTCATTATCATGTTTATCATTTAGTAACATTGATTTATGTATTCTAAATCTTGAATATAAATTATATGCACTACCTATATAAATTTTATTATTTACTATGTTTACTATCTTATAAATACCACTTTTGTTATAAGAACCTTTTTCTATTAAATTTTTCATAAATTATATATTAAATTTTATATAGTATCTTTAAGTATATTGATAAGTTTTTTACCTATTCTATCATATTTTTTATATTTTATAAGAAATGACTGACTTGTCATACCACCAAACATACTTGCATTAGAGTGTAATTCACAAAGTGAAGTTACTAATAAGGTTAATAAGGTTTGTAAAGAATTGTTATTAACAAAATCTTCTACTTCATCTGCTTTAATAGTGTGAAATACCATATCTTTAGAGATTAAGTCTTTAACTATTTTATTATCTGAGATTTGTGAAAATGTATTTGCAGATACATTGGCATGGTCAGTAAAGTGTCTTCTACCTTCTTCATCAATGGTAATACAATATGGTTTACCACAATCATGCATAATTTGGTATTCTTTAATATCATCATAAGAGTGTAGATTTTGTAAGATAAAGTCTTTGTTTTCTTGGAACCAATTAGGTAATCTCCAATCTAATTTCATATCACCAATTAAGTCATTGAAGTATTTGTTAACAGAAGCACCATGTTCTAATACATTTTGAGTATCAGTTTGAGGTGTTGATAACATATCAAAGATAACTTGTTGATAAGTAAGTTTTGGTTTTTTGCCTAAAAGAGGAAGGTATGATACTTTCTTTCTAATATCTTTATTTGCATATAAACAAATAGATGTTAGTTCATCATTTAGATCTGGTTCATAAAATTTTGTAACGGATGTAAGTTTTGATAACTTATTGTAAAGTGTATCTAATTCTGTTTCATTGTTTACTTGTAAACAAATGATTGAGTTAGATGTAGTTTTCCACTCATTAAAATATTGTGGAAATTCATGTGCAAAGTCTGCAACTGAGTGTGTAGATTGTTGGGATTGGTACCCTGGAGTTAAATCACTTCTTGTGATAACTACTAATTTTGATTCTTCTTTGTTAATCTAAGTGTTTTTCATAATTTCTGTTTTTTATTTTATATATTAATTTTTAGTATTTGTTTATTTTTCTTCTGAATAGTCCATTTCTATTAGATACTATTACTTCTAGTTTTTCTAAGTCTATTACTCTGTAATATCCTTCTTTGATTTTACTCTCAATCTCAGGTGTTAATTCATCAATTAAGAATTCACAATTTGCATCATCATCAAGTATTATATATTTCATATTGTGATCCCACCAGGATTCGAACCCGGAAACACTGGGGTTAGAAGCCAGCTTACCACCAAGGTAATTACGTTGAAGGACCCTTTTGTTTTTCTTCTACAAAGATACAACTAATTTTTAATCTACCAAATTATATTTTAATTAATTTCAATTTTTCAATGTCTATTTCATCTTTATTGAAATCTTCATCAAGATGAGCCATATATAAATCATTGTTTTTTCTAACATAGATTGTATATGTTGTATTTGGTAAAGTTGGTATTATAGATTTTATAATCATTATTCTTGTTTTTTTAAATCATCAATTGCATGTTGTTCTAATATCTTTGGATTATGTTTCCATTCTTTCCAAACTTCAAAATCTTTTAGTCTTTCTAATGTTTCTTTTGGTATTAGTAGAAATCCATCTGGTGCAACTGCACCAAACTTATGATAATGTGCATTTTTAATCTTTTCTTTAATCTTATCATCCATTATTTAAAAAATCCTTTTTTTATAAGCCACTTCCAAATAGTAGGTGACTTTTTATATACAAATGATGATATATTCATCATCCATATATTTTTCCAAGAACCAGTATTACAAGTTCTACATTCTTTATTATATGTTTGATGAGCACTACAAAATGACACCCATCTTTCTTTTCTAAAATATTTACCTCTATCTCTCATATGATACCTATCAAGAAAATCCTTAATTCTTTTATCAACTTCATTCAAACCTCATTATTAATTTTTCTTAACTATTATAGTGAGTTTAGATGTCTTTGTTTATAATGGTCTTGATAACTTGTTTTCAACTTCATTTCTATATTCTTGTTTGTATCTACCACAAGGACATTCATCTTTGTGTCCTTAAATTTTTTATTTAATTCAATTTATGTCTATCTTTTTTAATTTATAATTGATGTAGTTTATTAACTAGATTATTTATATTCTCATTATTATAAAACTTATCGTTCCATAATTTAGGAATATCTAACATTTCTTCTAATTTTTCTTCTGATAGTTTATTTAGATTTAGTGTCCATCCACTTCCATACTCATAAGTTCCATTATTATCTATAATAGTATCATTAACCCTAACCACTATATGACTAAATAGAATATCATACTCAATTGCGGCTGGTTTTCCGTGTAAATAATATATCTCACTTTTTATATTATATTTTTCCATCAGAACTTTACTCAAGTGATATGAAAATGTTCCACAACCACCATAATTTATATTTGGTAGTTCTTTGTTTATTTCATATAACTTTAATTCTAATTCTTTTATATCCATATTATTTTAATTACCGTGAGTTTTGTGAAAGTCAATAAAAATTTCTATTCCTCTTTTTTGAGCATCAGTATATTTTGTATATGATCCCCTTAAACAACCACCAAATCCATCATCTCCAGATATTGTTAAATCATGAGTTCTACCATCTTTTTTCATAACACCATGTTCAATCCAAATATAAAAATTTTTATTATCTCTTATCCAATCAATTATAAGAGATGTATTATCATCACCAGTGTATCCAATTTTTTTCAGATATTCTATCATATTTATTTTATATTTAGTTATTACTATTAATTTCTCCACAAATATAAAAATGTTTGATTTTTATGGGACAAATGTATAACGAAATCTCCACATAAAAAAATATAAAATGTTAATGTTTTGTTAAAATTATTATTATTATTATTATTATTATTATTATTATTAAATATATACATTAAACAAAATTATATAATATGAAAAATAAGAGTATAAAAAAATTTAAAGAATTTGATAATAATGAATTTTTACTGGTAAAACTAAAAGTGATGTATCAAAATTAAACTCAATTGTAGCAAATTATAAAGATTATATATCAAATGAAAAATCCGCTTAAAAGCGGATTTTTTCTTTTATACCAGGCATATAAATCTCTAACAATTTAATCAATTCCTCTTTACACTCTGGAGTCAAAGATTTATTTTTGTTTTGGTTCAACAAAATCATAAATGAACTTACAACTTTATTAAATTTAAAAGCATCTGTAAAATCAAAGATAGTTTTCTTAAATGTTTCTATATCAATAGTTTCTTCACCTGTTTTATCCAACCAAGTTTTAATTTTATTGATAAATCTTCTAATACCTATAATATTTTGATCTGACCAAGAGCCACCATCAAAGTAATGACCAATAAACATCAAATAAAATCTAATTTCATCTGAGTCATAACCATCCAAACTAACTACATTATCTTTAGATTTAGACATTTTTTCACCATTATTCAATATCATTCCTTGGTGTATCAATTTAGTAATTGGTTCTTCAAAGTCAATAAATCCAATATCATACAAGAACATTGTAATGAATCTTATATAAATCAAATGCATGCAAGCATGTTCTGAACCACCAACATACAAATCAACAGGTTTTGGTTTAATACCTTTCATAATACAATAGATAATAGTATAGATAGAACTATCTACAAAGGTGTCCATTGTATCTGTTTCTCCTTCAATTGGAATAGGACAACCCCAACTTCTTTGTCTTGATACACACCAGTCATGTTGATTTTCCAACCAATTTCTTTGAGCTTTCTTTGTACTTTCAGGGAAATCAATATTATCCAATCCTGCAATCAATCTTTCTTTATAATCAGTGATTTTAAAATACCATTGGTTCAATGTTTTCTTTTCAACTACAGATGAACATCTATCACATTTACCTTCTTTTACTTGTTCTCTTGCCAATACAGTTTCACAACTATTACAAAAGTCAACTTCACCATCTTTTTTATAGGCCAAACCTCTATCATACAATTGTTTGAACAACCATTGTGTGTATTGAATATAGTTAGGATCAGAAGTAATCAACATTTCCTCATATTGAGTGTCCATGTTATTCATCTGTCCTCTAAAGTTTTCTATATTTTCATAGGTCACTTCTCTTGGGTCTCTACCTACTTTCTTTGCATAATTTTCTGCAGGTAGACCATGACTATCATATCCAAAGGGTTGAAACACATCAAATCCTTGGTATCTTTTATACCTACAATAACTATCTATAATGGCATAGTTATACCAGTGTCCACAATGTAATCCTGATGAACTTGGATAAGGAAACATTGTTGTTATATACAAATTTTCTTTCATTTTTGTTTTTTTTTATTAGTTACTATAATAGTTTTTCTTTGATAAGTTTTCAAATGCCCATAATGGTTGTAAATTTGAAAACTTACATAATTCTATTAATTCTTCTTCACTTTCTGCCCAAGACAAAGGTATTTTGTGATCAATATGCCATTCTCCATGATTTGACCAATTCATACCATTTTTAAACTTACTTTCTATGTGAATTTTTAGTTCTTCAAAAGAACATCCTATTAGGTTATGAGAATTTGACTTTTTTGTATATCCATTTCTTTTGAATATTTTTAATAAACTGGATCTTACATTTACTGATATTTTATATAGTTCATCAGTCTTATATCTCTCTCTAAGTTTTTCATTTCTATTTTCTTTATTTTCTTCTTGATACTTTTTCTTATATAGAGATATTTTATCTTTATTATTTTCATAATATTTTTTTGAATCTTCTATAACTTTATCCTTATTACATTGATAATATCTTTTAGCATTTTCTTTTTTATTGGTTGGTATTTTTTTAGTACACTCTTTACAATCATTTCTGTAACCATCTACAGAACCTTTTCTTTTATAGAATTCTTTTATTGTTTTTTCTGATTGACACAATCTACATTTTTTTATATAGTTTTCATCTACATAAATCTTTGTATATCTTAAATTATTATTGTATGATGATGAACAAGAATTACTACAGAATTTTCTTTTTTCATTACCTATAAATTCTTCATTACAATTTTTACATTTCATAAATAGTTTTTTTTATTACTATATATAAAATTACCCACCCACTATTTCCAAAACTCCCACCATTTCTTGGTAAGACTATTAATTAATTTTTCTCTTGCTTTAGCTTTTCCATTGTCTTTACAGACATCACAAATAAATTCTGTTACCAGGTCTTACTTGGATCTATAATGAGGTTACCCATTCTACCACATTTACTACAACCTGTACTAATTGATACCATCTTCAAATTCTTTTTTTAGTTTTAAATATTGTTCATATCTGTTTTTTCTACCTTCTTCTTTTTTGTCTGCCCAAAACTTTTTACGTTTTTCAAACTCTTCATCAGTTTCAATTCTATCTCTTAAAACTTTAAGATTTGTTGATGCATCATAAGAGTTGTTCTCACTATAATAACCTTCTTCAATCCAAAATTCAATTTTGTCTGTTGGTAATATATCTGCTGGTAAATCACTTACCTTAAAATATCTTCTTTCACCATCATAAATCTTTGTAAAGATTTCTTCTTGTATTATTTGTTTATTCATATAGCAAAGATAAGTTTAATTATTAAATAAAACAAATTAAAAAATAAATTGTATATTTGTATTATGAAAGAAGAGAATTTAGATATATTTGTAGTTGATCATATTAGTCATTTTGGGAAAGATCCTCATTATACTGATGATAGTAAATATCAGTTAAATCTATTACATAAATTGGCTAAAGATTTGAAAAGAACACAAATTAGAAAAGAAAAGATTAAAAGAATATTATGTCAAGATTAGTAGATACAATAATATCAATCACAAGTACACCTTGTACTGACCCTTGGATATATACACAATCCATAGGAAGAGTAAACAGAACAAAAACAAAATCACAAACAAGAAAAGAAAAAATTAAAAGAATATTATGCCAGAATTAGCAGAGATTAAAATTATGAGTGATTATATTAATCATCACTCAAAGAAAAGAAAGTTTACAAAATTATATCATGTTGAGAAAGGTAATAATCCAATTGATTCTGAATTAATTGAAGACTTTGAAGTAGTGGCCAATTCTTTTGGTAAAGAGTTACAACTAAAAACTAAAAGTGATACTAAAGAGTTAGATTTTTCTGTATTTATGGGTATGTCTGGTAATTGGAAGTTTGTTCCTACTGATAATTGGAATGATACTAGATTTGTTAGAATGAGAATTGATACAGATGATGGTAATTCACTATTACTTTATGGTTCTTATATGGGTCCAAAGTATAGATTGGGTGCATTTACTGGTGTTAAAAGAGGTCCAGACCCAACTAAACAATTTGAAGAGTTTAGGAAAAATGTTTTATCTAATTTAAAACTAAAAGTATTTGACAAACCAATATGTGAAGCTCTTTTGGACCAAAAATACTTTAATGGTATTGGTAATTATTTACGATCAACTATACTTTATTACATAAATGTAAATCCATTTGAAACAGCAAGAACTGTGATTCTTGAGAACCCTGACATATTAGAGTTTTGTAGAGATATTCCAATTAAAGCTTATGTATTAAATGGTGGTCAATTATCAGATTGGACAAATCCATTTGATTCTGATTATGAAGAATTTAAGAAGTGGGTTTTTTATCAAAAAGGTTTATCTTGTAAAGATGGTACTGGTAGAACTTTTTGGTATGATGAAAAATGGGAACCTTATAATATATACAAATAAAAAAGAGAGACTTAAAGTCTCTCTTTTTTTTATACTACTCCTTGCATTAATTCAAGTGCTTCTTTCTCTCTTTCTTTTTGAAGTAACTCCATTGCTCTTGCTAATCTTGTTAAACCAATTCCTGCACCATATCTTGGTATGAAATCTAAGGCAAAGAAGTCTTCTAATTCTTTCTCTACTCTTTCTTGACCAAATAGTTCAAATAATTTAGCAGCATAAGCACCATTTTCAATAGTGTGGAATAACTCTCTCATTCTAGAAACATCACAACTTCTTTCAGCAGATCCAATTGTTTCTTGACCAAATAAGATAATGTCAATTTTGTTGAAAGTTCCATCACCTACAGGTAACATATTCCAGAATGGATTAGTTCTTAGTGGGAATCTTTGTAAAGAAACACAATGTCCTAATTCTTTCCACATTCTTGACTCATGTTCATCTTCTAGTATTTGTACACCACCATACTCTTCACATAAATCATCATATTTTCTTTCAACTGGTTCTCCAAACCCTAAGTAAACTAAAAGTTCAGCTTCAAGTTTTTTTAATTCTTCAATTCCACCTTTTGATTCAAATTCAAACATAGGAAAAATTGTTTCATGTCTTCCAGGAATTGGATTTTTCTCAGCTCTATAAGAAGTTGTTAGACAGAATACACCATCCCATTGAGGATTTTTAAGAAGTTCTACTTCTAAGTGCATTTGTCCTGTTTGTGGTAGTGGCCATACTAAGCCATTCCATTCATAAGTTGCAACAGAGTGAGGATTTTCACATGCTGCTAAGATTGATAATCTTGGTTGTGTAGGTACTTCTACAAAGTTTTTTTCCAAAAAAAATTCTCTTAGTTTCTGAACTAGAGAATGGTACATTAAAGTGTTTGTCATATAGGATTTTTTTTTTAATCAAGGCATTAAGTCACCTTGATTAAAATTAATTCTTGATATATATAAAAAAATTATCACTTAGTTTAGAATATCATCAATTTTTTTATCTCTTTTATTAACTAACAACATTGGTAAGTATCTTACTGCAGCATTAATAGCTAAACTCCAAGTTCCACCACTATGTTCATCTGATATTCCAGGAACCATTTTCTTTTGTTTTTCCCAACTTAGACTATTAAATCCTAATATCCTTTCTTCTGTTTCCAATGCAGTTGCTATTAGTATTCCTTGTGAGCAAGCAAAATACTTATAGTTATCAAACTCACCTTTTTCATCTTCAAATTTCACACCCAGTGATTCAAAGAATATTTTATCTTCTTCTAACATAATACTAAATTTATATTCATATCTCTTATTTTTTCTACATTTCCTGATTCATTAACTAATCTAACATAATCAGTAAAGATTTTATCTGTTAATTTCTTATCATTTTTTTGATAATCAATCCAACATCTATCAGATACATTATTGTATCTTAACTTTTTATTTAACTCTTCTTTAGTATAAGTATTTAGGTTCATATTTATAAGACCTTTTGGAAATTCTCCAGGGCTACCTTCTAAGAATACTACTTTATCTTCATTTACTTTAACAACATACATCCAATAGTGATACATTTCTTGGAATATATCACCTGGTTGGTAGTTACCAGTTCTTACTATACCTGCAGTTATTTCTGTTATTTCATCATAATTCATACAATTATATTTTTTTTAGAATGTTAAGTTTAATATATAATGAATGAGATATATTAAAACTTATGAAGGTTTATTTGATTTCTTCAAAGGTAAGAAAAAAGATGATAATAAAACACCAGAAGAGAAACAAAAAGATTTAATGAATAAATTTTTAGTAAATACTGATTATAAAGTTAATCCTGATATGTCTGTTGATGTATGGGGTGATGTAATGAAATCAGAGACACATAGACTAAGTTCAGAAATAACTGACTTTTCATTAAAAGAATTTCCTATAAAGTTTAATGTAGTTAATGGTGATTTTAATTTTTCTAAAACAAAGTTAAGAAGTCTTAGATTAGGTCCTAAAAGAGTTACAGGTGATTTTGAATGTTCTTATAATTATTTAACTTCTTTAGAAGGTTCACCTGAATATGTTGGTGGTAATTATTCTGTAAGAAGTATAGGACATTTATATTCTTCTGAATATTGTATAAGAACATTAGAGGGTTGTCCTAAACATATTGGTGGATATATTGACTTTACTGGGTATGGTGTTTATACTTTTGAGTTCTTCCCTGATTACTTAGGTGGTGATATTATATGTAAAGATAATCCAATTCAGTATATATGGAAGATGTTTCAAGATAAGACAATGATAGAAGCATTTAATGCATATGATTGTATTAGACCACCAGAGGTTGAAGGTGATATATTTAGGTATAAACCTATACTTTATGTTGATTTTTTAGAAATGTTCTTAGATGAGTTAGATAAAATAACTGATGAACATACAATTAATGATTTAGATATGAATGCAATGCTCTATTCACAAAAGATTATGTCTTACTATGATGTTAGATTTTCAACTGATGATAAAACAATAGGTAATTCAAAACCATTGGTTAGACTTTATATGAAACAAGCAGGAATTCTACCTGAGGGTAAATAATTAAATACCTAATTCAGATAGTTTTCTATCTCTTGTAAGTTTTACAAATACATTCTTTGCTTTAATAGTAAGTTCATCATCACTTGAAACTTTATATCTTGTACTATGTCCTTTTTTGTTATTAACAAATAAATCATCATAGATTTCTTTTACTTCTTCTTTAGTAAGTAATTCTTTACCTTCTTTAGTTTTTTCAATGACTAATTCAATATCAGATAATTGATTGAAACCTGAATGTAAACCTTGAGTAAGTTCTCTACTTACTTTAGTTCTTATTCTTTCAAATTGTTCTTTTTCATTATCATAGTAAGATACTATTAGTTGAGGATCAAATTCTGCTTCATTGATTATAGAAGCATTAAATATAGTTATTCTGTTCATAGGATTATATATAAAAAATAATTCTTCTTTTCAGTAAATAATTTTAATATATATGTGTATGAGTAGAATTAAGAAATATAGTGGTTTCATTAATGAAAATATGGACCAAGCAAAGTCATTAATTGCTAAAAAGATGGCTGCATTTGATAAGTTGAAAAATCTATTATCTAAAAACTTAGGTTATATTGGTAAGTTCACTGAATATCTTATGCATGAGAATATAAAGTATGAAGATTTAGTTGAATTATATAATCAGATATTGGATCTAAAAAGTAAAAATGCAACAATAGATATATCTAAATTGTCTTTATGTAGAAAGGTTTCCCAATCTCCTTTATGTGAATTATCATCAATTTCTTTTTGCATTGCTTGTGCAAATTTTTCTACCTTACTATGCATTTAATTTTTTTCTCCAATCTTCTCTAATTCTATCATAAAAATCCATAATCATTTCAAATGTTGGTTTTGACCAGAGAAAAGGTCCACCATTTTTGATACCATAACATTTTTCCATATAATCAGTAATATGACTATTTGATAATTTATCTAATCTCAAAAAGATACCAGGATTTGCATAGACTGCATTGTTATTTGGATCATTAAACCATTTGTTGAAGTTATCTACATTAAATACCACATCTTCTGAGGGTATTTCAACAGGTGTTTCTACTTTTTTCTTAAAGAAGTCTAAAAATTTTTTCATAGAGTATATATATTACAAAGATATACATAAATTTTGAATTGACAAAATTAATATATAATCAAAAGTTAATATATTATATATGAAATTTATTAAAGAGTTTGGAATATTTGAAGCATATGAAAAACCTAAGACACCAGGTACTCATACAAAATGGATTAAAAATGGTACAGATGAAGTAGCAACTGTATTAGGTGCTGGTGATTGGTTGATTAGCTATGAGTTTAGAGGTGAGAAAGTACAAGGTAAAATTGCAGATTTTGTAAAAGAATTTACTGAAATAGTTAAGCCAGTAGTTGTTCCTAAAAAGAATATGTATGCTAGTAGATTAAGTGGTGAAGATGATTTAGAGTTAGATTTCAATAAAGCTGAATATTTAGCAGATGAGAAAGCAGTAATTGCTGCTTATTTTATAACTAAGAGAAATACAAAGTCAATTGAAGTTTTAAATATAAAAGAATTTGCATCAGATACTGCAACTTTTATGGATAATGCTAGACCTTATTCAGTTACTTTTCACAGAGGTAATTTACCAACTTCACAAATTGAAATTATAGAAGAAGTTGCTGATAGAGAAGGATTTTTTTATGTTAAAGTTCCTTACTGGTTATATAAAGAGAATCCTGAATTAAATATTAAAAGAATAACTGGTGATTATCGTAATATGAAAAGATTAGATCTTAGAGATTCTAGTTTAGGTAATAAAGAGTTGATGAATAATTTTAAGGATCCTAATGTAATTAAATACTTTGCTGCATCTGATAAAGATTTAAGAACTCAGCAACAAGTAATAAATTATGGAAGACGTCCATAGGTTATATTTTTCTAATTATCTTACAAGATTTATTTAATTCCCCTTTATTATTATTGATATTGTCAACATCTATATTCCAGTTAGCATCAACAATATAAATTGCAGATTCTACTTCTTTATCATCAATATAAACTTTTGAATTGTTATAATAGTCTAAAACATCACTGAATTTTTTCCAAACAGTTCCACTTTTTGCTTTAAATAAAATATCTTTTTTGAGATTTTTATCATAGTTTTCACAATTTCCTATAGTGTATATCATTTTCTATTATATGTTAAGTAGGTAAATGCATATTTATGTCTATCATCTGCTGAATGATATTCTTCTTTAACTAATTCCCACTCTTCTCCAATCTCTGGAAAAAAAGTATCTGCTTCAAACTCTGAATGAACTCTTGTTAATTCAATTCTATCTGCAATTCCCATAGATTGTTTATAGATTTCTCCACCACCAATTATCCAAATATCTTTATCAGAAAACTCTAATACTTCATCAAAACAAGATTGAATACTATCAAATACAAAACAATTTTCAGGTACTTGATAATCTTCTTGTCTTGTTATAATAAGATGTTTTCTATTTGGAAGAGGTTTAGGGAAGGTCTCATAGGTCTTTCTACCCATAAGTATATAGTTACCTGATGTAAGCTCTTTGAACCTCTTAAAATCATCTGGTAAGTGCCAAACTAAGTCATTATCTTTTCCTAAGGAGTTATTTTCTCCTGCTGCTGCTATTATTGTTATCATTGTTTAGTATGTAATTTATTGTTCCTTCTCTTTTTTCTACTACAATTTTAGTTAATTCATTAATTAAGAAATTATCATAACCATAAGTTATCATTTCTGGTTTTAATTTATATCTTAAATTATCTAAATTATCTTTTATTGTAAATATTGGTAGAAATGTTGATTCCTCATAATAAACAGGTTTATCTATTTCAAATCTACCATTGAAATGTTCTTTGATTATCTGGTGAAAGTCTTCCATATTATTTTATGGTAAAGTATATAAAAAGTTTAACCCTCAATTAAGAGGGTTAATATTAACATTCTGGACAGTCTTGTTTACCACTTCCTTCACATCTATGGCAGGTATATTCACCTTCACCATAACAAGTTTCACATTCAATATCTCCACTTCCACCACACTCTTCACACTCTGTAGTTCCATCACCATCACAAGTTCCACATTCTTTCTTACCATCACCATCACACTCTGAACAATCTTCTTTACCAGATCCTGAACAATAAGAACATTCCTCATCACCATCTTCACCAGTTCCACCACATTCACCACAATCTATTTGACCTTCTCCATCACAATTATTACAATCTATTGTTCCATATCCTTCACAACTATAACATTCAATACCACCTGAACCATCACAGTCTCTACAACTATTTGAACCATGATAACAATCATCACATTGTTCATCTCCATCTCCATCACAAACTCTACATTCTATTTCTCCAACTCCACCACATGTTGAACAAGAGCCATCTCCACCCTCAGTTTCTTGTAGTGTATAGTCATATGTTGACTCATCATCATTTGATAATATACCATTGCCCTCATCATAGTATTTTAAGGTATCTATATAAGGATATTTACTATATCCATCACCTACAGAAACTGTAATTAAACTTTCATCTGTACTTAATTCTTTACCATCAAACATGAAAGGAGTATCTGAACTATCTTGATATTTTTTATAATAGAATCCATGTGCTCTTGCATATTTTATGAAGAAGTTTTCATCTGAATAGTCATTAACATAGATTTTATCCATAAATTTTATATTACCATCTTCTGTTTCTTCTGGTTTATTAATTAATTCAGCATCCCAAAGAAGTGCTCTACCTATAATTTTATCTGGATCATTTTTACTTTTTAGTATAACCATTGATACTTCACTATTTTGTGTATAAATGTCAAAATAACTTTGACATCTTGAATATCTCATACAAGATGAACCTAAAGAACCTTTGTCTTTACTTTCATATCTGGATTCAAGATACCAGTAGGAAATATCCTTGCCAGTAACTACTTCAAATCTTTTGAACTTTTCTTTAAGTTCTTTCATTTCTGATTTATATTTAACAATAAAGTCATTCAATTCATCATGTGTAAATTCAACACCTGCCTTTGACAAAAAGTTACTAACAAATCTACCAACTTTTGTATCACTTGATTTAAGTTCGCTTATATCTCTAACTAAATGTTTTTTTGCATAGAAACATTCTCTTTCACCATAGTGTGTTTCAAATGAAATATGTACTATTGGGTTATCTATTGAATTACCAGGAGATATTTCATCTACTTCTTCTTTTGTTAATTCTTTAATAAGAGTTACCTTTTGACCATCCTCTGGTCTACCAATATTTTCAATTGGATATGTTTTATTTCGCTCTGCTAGTTCAGACAATCCATAGTAAATATGTCCTGATGAGGTTATTCTATATCCTTGTTTTTCTGCTTTATCATCTGGATAGAATAAGACAGAATCTTCTTTATCTATATTATAAGTCATATAGTTTCTATTAATATCAACTTCTTCACCATCCAGATCTAACATCTTTTTAACAATTGGTGATTCAATATGATTTAATAAGTTTATAAATTCATTACTGAATTTTATTTTTGCTTCAAGTAATAGTTCTAATTTACTTTCTAGGAATTTTTCATAGTTTGTAATCTTTCTCATATCATATATATTAAAAAATTAAGATGTAAAAATTAATATATAGTTTTATGAAATTAGTTAAATATGATAAGTTTTTAGAAACAGCATTAAGTATTCCACTTTTAAAAACTAAAACAAAAGGTGAAAGGAGAGGTGATATTTTAGTTAAAAGATTAAAAGATGAAAAACCTGAACTAACATTAAATACTGGTAAAAAAGTTGATATTGATCCAGAAAATGCAAAAGATGTATCAAGAGAGATAACTGATACAAGTGGAGATTATGATGATACAAAAGGTATGGAAATATTTCTTAATGATAAGAATAGATATTTAGATGTTCTAAAAGATGATGATGGTAATGATTATAAATTAAATCAATTTAAGAAAGATACAGAGTTTGGTTCATCTGGTGCAGGTGTTAATACAAGAAACTATGAAAATTTACAATGTATTTATTTAGCTCATAAACTTGTTAAACCTGATGTTCCCTTAACTGATGTTAATATTGTTAAGTTATTAGAAGAGTATGATGATTCAGGTAGTGAGATTGCAAAAAGAATACATTTGCATTTACCTAATATTTCAAGAGTTGATGATTTTTTATTAGATGCATTAGAGAGTCCAGATTGGCGTACAACTTTGGAAGATGTTACACATGATTTATATGAATATAAATCAAGAAATGTTAGTTTATTTTCAAAAAATTTTATTGGTAAATATCATGTTTATCATATATCTTGTAAGGAAGTAAATTCACCATTTAATATAATAAGAAATAAGTTTAAATCTTTATTAAAAAAATTAAATCTAAAAATTGAGTTTTCTAAATATTGTCCTGCTGATGTTATTGTTTCATTAGATGATATAGATATAGATTCTATGATAAATGCAGTAACATCTATAGATGAAATGACTGATGTTTTAAACTCTTTATTTAGTAGAAGATTATTAATTCCAATATCATTGAAAAAGGTTGGAAAGACAGTAGAATCAGTTAAAACTTATAGTATAATTGTTAATAATGAGTTAGACAGACCTTTACCAGATTTTCAAATAGAATCATTTGTTGTTTATAATGATGTAGAAAGAGGAATTGCTTCTAAAATAAGGGTTAATTCAAGTTGGAGAGATGCTAAAGATAATGAGATTGATGGTGATGATAGAACACTTACTATAGATTCTGCAAATACCTCAAATAGATTAAATGTTGATGGTGAAGTTGAAGGTAAGTTTTCCAGACATGGTAAAATATCATTTACATATATGAAATATTTTATTGAATTAGTTGGTGAAGATATGTACTTGCCTACACTAAATACATATAAAGAATTAAGTGAGTACAATGAAGATATTTTAACATCTAAAATAGAAACTATTTTTACTAAGATAAATGATTTATATGAAATGAATAGTAAAATACTTAATATAATTTATCCTAAGCAAAAAGATACTGATATATCAACAGGTAGACCAATTGGTGGTGATAATAGAAAGAATAAACTAATCTCAAAATTACAATCATTACAAATTATTTTAGCAATAATGTTAATAAGAATAAAAAGTATAAATAAAGGGGATGAATTAATGGATAAGATAATGAGATATGCACTTTCTATTAAAGCAGATATATTTGATACTCCAAGATATGTGAGAGTTATTTAATTATAACCATCTTAACTGATTACCAAACTTATCTCTTATTTCATTCTTACCATCTTTTCTTCTAACTTGAATATTAGTTCCTGAGAATCTTGCTTCAATGGCACCTTCACAAATTATTCTAATTCCATTACCATTAATATCTTTAGTTTTAACTTGTCCATTAGTTAGTGTTACTAAAAATATTTTTTGTGAATCATCATAAGTTGCATAAGCTACTTTGTCAGATATTGTTTTTAATTTGTTACCCCATTGATCGCAAATGGAAAGTATTTCTTTTTCTATTTTGTAGTTCATATTATTATATATATAAATTATTATGGCAAGAAAAGTAAAAAGACTTCATTTTGAAATAGATGAAAAGTTAGCAACAAGATTTAAAGAACATATTGACTTAGTTGGATATGACCAAGGTAAATTGGTTGAGAAAATACTAAAAAACTTCCTAAAGAAAGTTAAATCAGAGAATATAGATAAAAATACCTAAAAATTTAATTTTTTTTATATTATTTTTTATATATAACTTTACTTATGAAAAAATAGCAAAGAATAATATGAGACCAGACACTAAAGATGTATTTATGGAATACTGTTTAGAGTATGTTGATTCTGATGGACCAGATACTCTTTATAATGACAAACTAACTTACTTACTTAAATATATCAAAAGGCATGGTCTTATTAATTATACTATAAAAGGATATAAAGGTGGTAAATGGTTGACTATAATATTAAAATATTAAAAAACCCACTAATATAGTGGGTTTTTTATTAAATCTTATAATCTTGTAAAAATTGTTCAAAGATGGCCTGCATTACTGGAACACATATTGAATTACCCGCCAGTGCAATGTGTTGTTTAGTTGTTAAACTTGTAGTTAATAACTTATCAATGTCTTTATCTTGAACTCCCATAAATCTATAACCTTCTCTTGCTGTTAAAGTTCTTATTTTTTTATCATCTAAAATGATTTGTGGTGAACCTGATGTTGTCAAACAAGGTGAACAACCATCTATTGAATAGATTCTTCTTGCTTGGTCATATTTTAAATCACTTCTTCTTGCTGCTAATTTACATACTGAGTTTAATTTAGGTGTATTAATCTCATAAGGTGGATTAATAAATAAATTAGGATCTACATTCTGTTCAACAAAACCTCTCATTGGAACTCTTGATTGTTTAAGAGTATGAACACCCATCATTTTATCACTAACATCAGATGATGATTCATTTAATACAGAGAACATAAAAACTCTTTCTCTATTTTGAGGACATCCAAAGTCAGCACCATTGAGTACCATCCATCTTGAACCATATCCTAATGAGTTTAATTTATCAATATAAATATTAAGGTCTTTTAAGTGATTTTTAGAAACCAAGTTCTTAACATTTTCCATTAAAAGATATTTTGGTTTATTGTGTTCCACAATTCTTTCAACTTCAAATAATAATCCTGAACGTGTTCCTTTTTTGATTCCTCTTTGTACCCCTGCTAAAGATATATCTTGGCAAGGAAATGAGTAGGTTAATAAGTCACAAGCAGGAAATGTTGTTTCATCTAATTTAGAAACATCACCTAAGTTTCCAACTTCTGTAGTGTGTAGTGAGTCATATGCTTCATTTGCATATTTTAAAATGTCACAGTTTGCAACATTGAGGTAGTTAATACCTGCATATTCTAAAGCTAATTCTTGGGTTCCATACCCTGAAAATAAGCTAATTACTTTTAATTGTTTTCCCATAGGGGATTATATTAAAAATTTGTAAATTAGTTTACATATTTATCAACCATTATAGAATAAATTCTGTTGAACTTCTTTCTATACTTTTCTTTATTCTTATTAACTAACTTTTCAATAACATCAATTGCTCTTTCAATTTGTTGTTTCTCTAATTTAGTTTTAATTCCAAGTTTCTGTCTTATATAAGTTTTAACAGATGTAAATAATTCTCTCATATTTAATGAAGGAATTATCATTGGTGTAATTTCACCATTTATTAGTAAGTCAAATAATTTCTCAATATATTTCTCATCACCAAATTGTGAAAACTTTAGGTATACATTATTTTTCCAGTAAGTATATGATTTATCACATTCAGGTAGTTTTAAATAAAAGTTTATTTGATTAATAACATCTTCTCTTGTAGGATTTTCAATTAAATTCTTTTCAAGGTATTGGTCAATTTTAGAATAATAACCATGATATTTTGCTTCAAATTCATCATCATTAAGTAAATAGAATATAGATTTTATTCCTGGATTAAAATCATTATCTATAAAGTTAACCCATTTCAGAGATTTTCTAATAGTACCATCATCTGGACCCATTCTGATAATTCTATCAAAGTGTTTTAATTCATGAAGTAAAGTAGCTTTATCATTTCTATCTGAAAGTGTTATTAAAAATTTTGATGTTCTTTGTTTACCATTTACTATATCTACTTCATAAGTAATATTACCTTCTGTTTTACCTCCTAATTCTTTGATTTTTAGTTTAAATAAATAATTACCCAATTCATGATAGAAGACAAAGTTAAAATCATTTTTTCCTGGATTATTTTTGATATATGTTATATATTCATCAGTTAAATCCTCTAATTCTTTATTGATTCCCCACTTTTCAAATAACTTAATATACCTCATAAGAGTATATATTAAATTAATTTGTTTAATTTTTCATCACGCATTTCACATAAAGGTTTTATCTCTTGGTAAAATATATGAATGTATTTATTTTCATTAAATATATTCATACTAATTTGTACTCCACCAGATACTGCATTTGAATTATTTATTAATGAAGAGTTACTTTGAGTAATTGTTCCCCAATATTGGTATGAGAAACTACCTGCCATTTCCTCAGTAACATTTAAACCTTCTTTAGTTTTTACCATAATGGTTTTAGTTTCTTCTTCTAAATCATCATATTCAACTAAAATAGTCATAGTTGAATGTTCAATAAATATGTTAAGTAATTTACTAAATGCTGGAACACTAAATGTTCTCTGACCATCATATGAATAGCTACTATCTGTAAAAGTTTTAAATACTTTCATAATCCTAATTTTTTAAGTTTTATATCTCTATAATAACTTATATCGTCAATTACATAAATGTTTTTTTCAGTAATTATTATAAAATCAATAACCTCTTTTATCTTATAACCTTCAAGTGTAGAAAGTCCATAGTTTGTAGAATGTTTACTTATTTTAGTATCTATATCAAGACTTTTAGTAAATGTGTTTTCAATTTTAACAATATCTTTAGATCTCATTATTGTATATTTACTAGTAAAGTAATCATTTTCCAAAACATAACAAGATAAATTGGCAATATTCTTATCTTTATTGTCTATATCAATCATAACAAAAGATATAGTTTTTATATCTTCTGTATGATTGTAAAGAATATCACCTATTTTAACTAATTTAATCATTTAGAATTTGTTCTATTTTAGTATCTCTATCATAAGGTGTAAATTCAACAGATTGAACTGTAAAATCATCATTTATTTCCTGTATAAGTCTAAGATAAACAGGGTTTGATAATTCTTGTTTTTCAATATAGTTTATCTTTTCATCTGACATAACTATTTGATAACCATATTTAGAATTGATATACATTTCTCTAACTTTCTCTAATCTTTCTAAATCTTCTTTTCTATCCCAAGGTTTAAAACCTGAACATAATGAACCAAAGAATCTCTCTTGGTCATACTCACTATCATTGTGTACTTTAACACCATCATTGATGTCACCTTTAGACCAGAATGTATCTAATTTATAAAGTCTTTCTCCTTCCTTTGTTTCTACAAAATATACTGCTTGTTTTTTCATCTTAATTTAGTTTTTACATATTGTTCTAATTCTTCTGCTGACTTTAAGTATTGTTCTTTTAACTTATGAAATTCTTCATCTTTTATTTCTTCCCAGTTTGAGTAACCATTGAAACAATAGTGAAATCCTTCTTCATCCATTCTATAGTTAAGTCTTTCCCAATTTTCTTTTTCATCTTCTGTCATATTCCTAATTCTTTTAATTTTTTATCTCTACTAATCTCTTTAAACTCAAAATATTCATCAACTAAGTATGTAGAGTAAGTAAATACAATTTTATCATGTTTATTTATTGCAACATCATATAATGATAATATTTCTTCTTTTGTTAATGTACATAAAGGATAACTATTACCATCATCACCTTTTACTTTAATAAAAGGTAGTTTAACTTTCATAGTATATCTTT
>Ga0116183_1002018_pt1 | contig 22283 bp, 16 predicted proteins | sample AD_UKC078_MetaG_FD_89753 | JGI IMG/M metagenome (GOLD analysis project Ga0116183, IMG submission 89753) | Active sludge microbial communities of municipal wastewater-treating anaerobic digesters from USA - AD_UKC078_MetaG | ecosystem: Engineered > Bioreactor > Anaerobic > Digestate | place: USA... | reverse complement strand
TTGGCTGCGGCCGTTGCAACGTCATGTGGTGATTTATCTGAACCTAAAGGCTTAATCTCTGCGGCGGTTGATTTTTTCTTTTGTTCTGGAATTCTGAATCCATCAGCACCCACAGCAGGTGCAGCTTCTGGTGTTGTGGGTGTTTCTGCGGCGGCAACGACTACTTTTAGAGGCGCAGCTTCTACTTTTTTCACCTCAGCCACTACCACTGGCTTAGCATTTTCAGTGGCTTTTTCAGCCGTTTTATCTGTGCCTGCGGCACAAGCTGCCATTGATAACATACTGAACATTGCGGCAATTAAACCTATATTACAGAATTTCATTTCAAAGCCTTTCAAAAAAATTACTACTCAATAACTCATTTAAATTAACAAAACCAAAACACTTTATAGCTATTGAACATTTAACGCTGAGTGGTCAATTTGGCATGACGGATTAAATCCCAAATTAGCATGGGATTTAATCCCGTCTAAAATCATCTGGTTATTGCGCAGGCTTATCCAATAACACAGCAACTTTTTGGGAGTTGTTTTCTTGGGCTATTTGCAATGCGGTTTTACCTTCATCATCTTTGATATCTACTTTTGCACCTGCTTTTAGTAGCAAACTGACAATCATGTCTTGATCTTTATGTGCTGCAATCATCAACGGCGTAACACCACCAGCGTTTTTTGCGTTAGGATTAGCTTTGTACTGCAACAAAGTTTGCGCCATCACCAAATTACCTTTAGTAACAGCCAACATTAATGCATTGTATTTGCCTGCGCCCATCGCAAAATCTGGGTTGGCGCCGTTATCTAGCATTGCTACTGCCGCATTTGCTTTATTATCATTGACTGCCATGGCTAAAGCAGTCACGCCGTCTTTATTTGTCAGGTTAAAGTCTGCTTTGTGCTTACCCAATAGACGGAATACCTTTGGCTCATTTGATCGCACCGCGTGCATCGCTGCAGTCCAGCCATCGCTATCTTGCGCGTTAGGGTTAGCTTTATATTCAAGCAAACCATTCATCACACTGATGTCGCCACCTTTGGCCGCTACGATAAGCGGAGTTTGTTGTTCAGTATCACGTGCGTCAATTTTTGCGCCGCGTTTTAGTAAATATTCAATACGGGTGGAATCTCGCGCAATGGTTGCGTTATGCAATTCTTGATCTAAAGTTGAGCCTTGTTTTAGGGCTTCATCTATCAATGCTGGTAAAGCAGCAGGGTCAGATTGTTTTGGCACTTTTGCAGATTGTGCCGTTTTAATACGTGGTGTGTACTTACCGTGGGAGGGTAAGTCTCCAGATACCACACACTCTTCGCATTTGACCAAAGGCACGCCGTATTCATCTAGCACCTTTTTGATTTTGTCTTTTTCTTTAAACATCACCGCTTCAATGGCGAGTTTCAGGTCTTTGGCATTTTTACGCATGCCAATAGATAAGCCGAATTCTAGCGGTATATTATGTTCCATCGTATTGACTGGCAACACAGTAATGGGGGCATTTTTCTTCGCTTTGTACCAACCTGCATACGGCCCCCAAACTGCCGCAATATCAAATTCACCATCAATCATTTGCTGTACAGTCATATGCGGCTGACGGTTAGGTTGTAAGTCTGCGTCATGTGAAATAGATCTCACATAGGAATTAGCGCGATTAAATCCATGTTCTTGTAACGCTGTACGAATCGCAGAATGCTGAAATACGCCTACTTTGTAATCATTCAACAATTTAGGGTCATCAAAAGATTTAATATCTATCCCCTTATCGTTGCGATACGCCAGTACAAAAGTACTTTTATACACGGGTATCGTGGTCAACATGCGCTCATCATCGGGCGACATATCCATCAAAATATCACACTCATTATTATCAAACGTTTGACGCGTTAAGCCACGCTCTAAATACGGGCGATAAAAATAGCTCGTATGTGTACCCATACCCTCGGCAATAATGGTGGCGATTTTATTTTCAAACCCCTCCCCTTTATCGTTAGAAAGTGGCATGTTGCCAGGGTCCGCACAAATGCGAAGCGTACCCATTTTCTTAATGGCGGCTGGCGGCTCGGCTATAGGCGCATCCTCAGCAGAAACTGGTAAAGCTATAGTGGACAACGCCACGGCAATTGCATAACTTATTTTTTTAAATTTCAGACTAGAATTGATCACTGAATAACTCCGTTATTTATAAAATCATTTTTGAAAGATAACGCATTTTAATAACTTGATGATAACTTATCGATTATTTTAGCATCACGTTATGAGAAGTTAATGAAATGTAAAGTTCATTTTATTTTGTATAGAAATCGCAAAAAACCTTATGTTTACGCTAGCTAAATGACTTAAACATAAAACTTTTCACTTGGTATTTACATGGGAAAAAGCAGGTGACGCCTAAACGTCACCTGCTTATTTTTACTTACACTTTCTTGCTAACTAACAATTAGTCAACACGGAATGTAAACAATGTACCGCCTTGTGGAATTTTATCGAGACCAGAAGCTTTAGCCATCGCAGTTGCACCGATTGCGCCGTATTTATCTTCCATGTCTAGACCAGCAGTTACAGGTAAACCAATCCAGCCGCCGATACCTGTCCATACAGAAACGTATTGTTTGCCTTTGATTTTGTATGTAATTGGGTTGCCGATAATGCCTGAAGCCAATTTACGTTGCCATAACACTTTGCCTGATTTACGATCAACCGCGCGGAAATCACCACCCAATGAACCGTAGAATGCGAGACCACCATCAGTCACCAATGCACCACCCCAGTTTGGATATGGGTCAGGGATTTCCCAGATGGTTTTACCAGTTACAACGTCAAATTTCTTGAATTTACCAGTAACACCTGGTTTTTCAGGATACATGTAAACGTTAGCAAATACATACACAGTACCTTGTTGTGTGTGTGTACGCTCTTGTGGCTCATCTTCCATACACCAGTTGTTGGTTGGTACGTAGAAAACGTTTGGCTCTTTTGGATCAACCGCCGCTGGTTGTTGGTCTTTACCACCCATTGCAGATGGACAAGCTTGTGTGTTTACATCACGTGCAAATGGTGAATGCTCTTTTACTTTCACTGGACGACCTGTTTTCAAGTCAACTTTTTCAGCCCAGTTTACAGTCACAAATTTGTGAGCGCGTAATAAAGTACCATCTTTACGATCTAATACATAAGCAAAACCGTTACGGTCGAAGTTCACTAAAGCATCATATTTTTTACCATCGACATTTAAGTTGTCAACCAAAATGTTTTCGTTCACACCGTCGTAATCCCATTGGTCAAATGGTGTTTTTTGGTAAGCCCAAACCATTTCACCAGTGTCGATTTTACGCGCCATAATGGTCATTGACCATTTGTTGTCGTATTTACCAACGTTTGTTTTTGGGTCAACTTCGTTACATTTTTCGTGCGTTAAGTTTGCACCTGTTTCACCGCAACGATAAGCTGGAGACCAGTGACCTGGGTTACCAGTACCTGCGTACATGATACGTAATTTAGGATCATAGCTGAACCAAGCCCAAGGTGCGCCACCGCCAATTTTCCACTCGTCGCCAGGGTAAGTTAAACCAGTATTTTGGCCAGCTAGACCATAATGTGGGTTAGCCTTATTCGTGTCTTTAGTCAAGCCAATGTCTTCGTCAGTACCATTGCTATGTTTTTTCCAAACCTCTTTGCCTGTTTTTAAATCGTAAGCAACTGTACGACCACGCGCCGCGAACTCGTCACCACCGAAACCAGCAACAACTAAACCTTCAGCCACCATGGCTGGGCCTGAATGTGTTTCACCTTTTTCTGGATAAGCATGTTTTGTGACCCAAATTTCTTTCCCCGTTGTTGCGTCTAAGGCAATCAAGAAGCCATCTAGTGTGTGGAAAACCACTTTGCCATCAGCATAGTTCAAACCACGGTTGATGGTATCGCAACATGCGCGAGGCACTGCTGATTCATCACGGTCAGATTTTTTGGTGTAGTTCCAAATTTGTTTTGGATGATCAGGATCAGATAAATCAAGCGCTTGAACAATGTTTGGCCAACCTGATACCAGGTACATCATTGGTTTGCCATTATGCTCAACCACCACTGGCTGACCTTCATGGCCACGCAATGTGCCTGAAGATTGTGACCAGATCATTTGCAAGTTTTTAACGTTTGCAGTATTAATATCTTTTAATTGACTGTGGCGGTGCAAAGCCAAGTTTTGACCAGGTGCCGCCCACAAATTGTGGTCTTTACTACGCTTAATAATTTCTTCATTTGCTGACGCCTGTCCTACCACGCCCATTAAGGCGACGGTACTGATAGCAGCAAACATGACTTTTAAGGTCCAATGTTGTTTCATACATCCTCCGTTGTTATAAAAATGACCTGCTGCCCTGATATTCATAACAATTACTTGTTACAAATTATTACAACTACAGCGTGATAGGACTATATGCCTACGACCTATTTTTCGATTGAGAATATATCCTTCAGTATGCCGGGATATATTCCCGCTAAATACAGGAAGAAATATCCGCGCCATTATTGGCTAACCGCTGTTACAAAACTGATATTCAATTGCTAGCGGCTGCAAAATTTTGCTTGTGAATTTGACCAAATGCGGTGCGCACAAGATAGGGAAATATTCCTATATGAAGTCGTGAGTATTGCCATGGTTTAAAAAATGATACTGATTGATTCTTAAGCATCAATCACATAATGATTCAACATGCCCAATCGTACCCACCCAAAGCTATCTTCCAAAGCCTATCGACAAAAGGTTTTTATCGACGCTTCCTGCGTGGTCATCACTTTTATATGCATTTATGCAATTTCAAGTTATTTGAATGTCTCTGATCATTATTATTTGTGGGCAAGACAATATGAAAAATCATTAGACATAGATGAACTTTTGCCTGCAATACTTGCAAGTTTAATTGCGCTGCTATGGTTCACTAAGCGGCGCATTAACGAATCAAGCCTTCTAATTAAAAATAATCACGCCCTTTTGCACCGCATACTGGAGGTGCAAGAAGGTGAACGTAAACGTATTGCTAGAGATTTGCACGATGATTTAGGCCAATACCTTAGCGCCATTAAAGCTCAGGTAGCGAGTTTGCTCGTGGGGCTAGATAGCACTACTGAAACACATCTGACCGCTAAATGCATTGCTGCAAGTGCAGATCATGCTTATGTTGCTACGCGAAATATGATGCATAGCTTGCGGCCAGTAGCATTAGACGAACTTGGCTTATCCGCAGCCCTAGAACATTTAGTCGATACTTGGCAATCCATCAATATTGAAGCGCAACGAGTGAACCCCGAAGCTAAAAGAACGGAATATATACTAGCAATCGAAGGGAGCATTGATGAGCTAAATGACAGCACCAATATTGCAATATTTAGAATTATCCAAGAAGCGCTTACAAACTGTGCCAAACATGCACAGGCAAATACAATCCATATATCCATTTTCAAGTATCAACAGAATTTAAAGCTCAGCATTATTGATGATGGTATAGGTTTTGATACCAAACTACCCACCTTCGGCTTTGGCTTGCTTGGTATTCAAGAACGTGTTGACGCATTAAATGGGCAACTACAAATTATCAGCGGCCACAAATTAGGTTTAAAAATGTTAATTACTATTGAGGCATTAGTATGAATTCAACCGTTAAAGTGTATTTGGTCGATGACCATGCGGTAGTGCGTGAGGGCTATAAACATCTGTTAGAAAAAGCAAACATTAAAGTCATCGCAGAAGCGATAAGTGGTGAAGAAGCATATTTAGATTACGCTAAAGTACAACCTGATGTTGTGATTATGGATTTATCGATGCCAGGCATGGGCGGCATTGAAACAATCAAGAAACTAATAACCAAAGACAAAAATGCCAAGATACTTGCTTTTAGCATGCACGACGATATTGTTTTTTGCTCAAGGGCAATGCAGGCAGGTGCGGTTGGCTATGTGACTAAATCAAGTGCGGCTGAAGTGTTAGTTGAAGCGGTTTTTACCATTGCCAACAACAAAAAATATATTAGCCATGATTTGGCACATAAAATCTCTGTACAACATCTCAAACCAGAAAATGTTTTGCATACTTTAACCGCAAGAGAGTTTGAGGTTTTTAGACTGCTCGCCAACGGCTTACCCCTAGATGAAGTGGCTAATATACTGAACCTGAATTACAAAACAATTGCAAATATTCAAACCCGCTTACTGCACAAACTTCATGTTGAGAATCGCTCTCAACTCATTTTGGCGGCAGTCAGATTGAATATCTTAGATTCTTAATAAACTCTCATAAAAAAGCGAGCCTATAAAATCCTTCCTGGGGGAACTGGCACGCCCAATCCATCTAGCGGGGTGGAATTGACCACTTCAATTGTACCCATCTCAATGGCTTCAGCTTTGTTTTCTGACTGCGCTGGGCTACTAGCTAAAGCAGATAATATAGCGATATATATTTTTGAATTAAAATTATTGGTGTGATGCATAATCTTCCCTTAGATTAGGGCCTAAATTTAAGGCGAAATAACGAATAGAGACGAACTATGCCGTAACATTTAAATGACAGATATGCCAAAAATTCACTTTATAGTGTGGTAGAAACTCCTGCAATACTCAGTCACTAAGAAAAAATTAAAAAGCGAGCCATTAGCTCGCTTTTTAATTTATTATGCGTAAAAAAATACTTATACACACATACAGGTTAATGCCACTAAAATCTATATTTAGCCGATAACAGTGCGCTCAACGGCACACCTGGAATTGCACCATTTTCATTACCGCCAGTTGCAGCATCTGTATAATTAAGATCAAACAAGTTATACACATTTAAGCGTACTTCATATTTTTTTGCTTCATAAAATGCAGTTGCATCAAAACGTGTGTAACCCGGCATCCAAGCACGCTCGCCAGACGTAATATAACGTTTACCAGTTGAAGACACACCGCCACCTAGGCCAAAGCCATTTGCAAATCGCTTGGTCAACCATAGGTTCGCACTATGTTTCGCCACCATAGGAACACGATTACCTTGTAATTGAACGTCGGGGTAGCCTGTCACTTTTTCTACTCCATCAGACTTCACAATCACTGAGTCTAAGTAAGTATAGGCGGAAATAATATCCCATCCATCTGCCGGGCGACCTGCAAGCGACAACTCTAAACCGTTTGTGCGCGTCTCTCCACCTTGTCTATTGTCGCCGCTTGGTTGATTAACAGTGAGCCTAGTATTGGTACGCTCTAAGCTAAATAATGCGGCTTGCGCAGACAAACCGCCATCCATCAGGTCTAACTTAGCCCCAACTTCATAATTCGTCGTACGCTCTGGCTCCAAATCTCGAGCAGTATAGCTGAGTGCGCCATCAATACCTGTTGGCTGATATGAGCGACTTACAGAAGAATAAACACTGGCGTAATCGGTAGGTTGATATACCACACCAACACGAGGGCTTATCGTATAGTCTGTGCGACTTATGTTTCTTCTAACATCCGTTTTAAGGCGCATATAATCTGTCGTATCTTGCTTAAATTGGTCATAACGCAAGCCAGCCAACACCTTCCATTGTGGATTGATGGTGACTAAATCCTGCGCATAAACACCAACTGTATTGGTATCGTGATTGGTGTTAGATACCGACAACAATTTTGTACCCGCAGGTAATGGCGTGTACCAACGTCTATTAAAGTTTGCAAGCGTAGGAGTAGTAGCAGTGCCATAAACAATAGGTGTCAATACTGGGTTGAGTTGGTTAACTGCATCAACATTAAAGCGACTTCCCCAAGAGTCTTTATCTTGATGATTAAGTTCCAAACCAGCCAGCAAGGCATGCTTCATGCCAAACCCATCAACGTCCAGCATTAAATCCGTTTGATTAAAGATGCCTTTGTCCTCACGCAAGATATGCGTATGTTGCCGTGTAAATGTTGTCGCAGTAAAGCCAGGTGCGCGTGTATCGTTTCTGTCTTGATCTAAATCAGTCGCTCTAAATACATTGCGAATTTTTAACCCGCTATCAAATGCATGGTCAAAGCTAATGGTGGCACCTGAACTGTGCGTTTGTATCACATCGTCTTTTTTTGCATTAAGTGAACCGTAATATTGGCTTCTTTTAACATTTAACGGGCCGCCAATACGAAAAGGAACACCTAAATCATCTACTCTGCGGTCATCTAGATAATCAATTTGAAAAAGCAAGCTTGTTGAATCTGATGGTTTGAATAAAATAGAAGGTGCAATCAGGTGGCGTTCTAAAAAATATTGATCTCGAAAGCTTTCTGAATCTTCAACACTTGCGGCTAAACGAACGGCCACGGTATCGCTAAGTGGTTGGTTAAAATCAATTTCACCACGTTTAACATTATATGAACCCGCGATGCCTCCCACTTCATATAAGGTTTCAAACATCGGTTTTTTTGTGATGCGGTTAATTAACCCACCAGAGCCACCTCGACCATATAGCGCCGATGCAGGACCTTTTATCACTTCAATCCGCTCAATATTGGCTAAATCGCGAAAGTAAGTTGCATCATCACGAAAACCGTCAACCAAGTTATCAGTTTGCGAGCTAAAGCCACGAATCAACACTTGGTCGCGCGCTCCATCGCCTGCCAAAACACTCACGCCAGGCACACTATGCAAGGTATCGTTCAGCGAGCGCGCTCCTTGGTCACGCCAAGTTTCTTTTGTCACCACATTAATCGTTTGCGGAATATCTCTAAGCGGTGCGTTTGTTTTGGTACCCGTTGTAGTATTTGCTGGCTGATATAAGCCACCAGTATCTTTAGTTGCACGAATGTTTATTTTGCCTAACTCGACCTCTCCCACTTTCGCAGTTGACTTTTCAATCTCGCTTGAACTTTCGCCGGTAGCCTCTCTAACTGCTTCTTCAGCTACTGACGCAAAGGGTAAAGCTAACAATGAAGCAAGCACCGCTAGCGTAATATGTTTGAGTTTAAAATTGGTTTGTTGCATTTGTTTCCCCTTTGTTAGCGTTTATTTTTACTTCATTTATTTAACCGTTGCCTCAATCACCAGCGCATTGCTGACTTTCTTAGCTACCCAACTGACATTTCCATTAGTTTCTACTTTTGGTAAGGATTCACCAAAAAACTGCTTGGCAACGGTATAGCTTTGCCCAGTTTTCACTAAGGCAGCGTTGCTCATAATCGGCTTAATTACGGCAGCGCTATCCGCAGTGCTAGCACCGTTGGCATCCGTAATTTTGAGTATGCCTTGAATGGCACCAGCATTTTCGCCTGAAATGATTGGGCTAAGCGTAATATGACTGTCTGCAACCGTAGTAATATTGACATCGCCCGTAATCGTGCCGCTGCTTTCCAGCACAAAGGTTTTATCGGGGTGAGCAGCTAAAAATTCAGCTTCGGTGTTATAGCTGTGCTCTTCATCACCTGCCATGAACCATTTTGAAGGTAAGCAACCTTTTAACGGTACGTCTGACGCCAAGCAAACCGTGGCTGATTGCCCAGCGGCAAACGTGCCAACTGGATAGTTGTTGGTGGTATTAGTCACGGCATATTTGTAAATAAAGGTTTGATTGACATCGACATTGCCAGCAATCGTGCCGCTGTTGATGAGCTTGTGATTGCCCGTACCTAGCACCAGGTTTTGCATCGTGCCGCTGTTGTCAATCACGCTGTCGCGTCTGCCTGCTACTTTCATAAAGGCTTGGTTGTAGCCTGCCACTTTTGAAGCCATTTCAGCTAAACCATTCACATCCACCATGCGCACATCGCCGATAATTTTGCCTGTATTTTTCAGTGCAGTTTTACCGATAATGATTTGCAAAAATCCGTCTTCCACCTCGTTAAATGGCGCTTCGTAGCTCACAATCGCCACGCCGCCGCCAAAGTTGCCTGCGCCTTTGTTGTAGCTAATCGTACCTTCGTTAGTGATATTTAACAGGTTTGAACGCATATATAAGGCCGCAGCCAAATCACCACTGCCAGAAATTGTGCCGCTTTTGTAGTTATGGACTGTGGATTCCATTTGCTCTTCTTCAGTAAAAAAGCCTGCCGCATAAGCAATATTGCGCGCCTCGCCGTAACTGGTGCTGGCTACTTTAATTTTTTCTGCGCCTTTTACAGTACCTTTTAAACTGGCGGCGGTGTTAGTAGTGATTATCAGCGGCTGAGTGCGCTCTGCCGAAATCGTGCCGTAGTTTTCTAAAGCAAAAGTGTCTGCTTTCCCCGCCGCGGCAACTGCCCACACCTTTCCAATACCTGCATGTTTAGCACTAATGATGCCGTGATTTTCCACCACATTGTGGCCGTGCAATTCTGTATCTACACCAATTGCGCCAGAATCAAAGCCATAGGTTGTGACAGGGCCATTCAATGCACCATGCGGTGCGCCTGCTTTCATTGGCGGCGTGCCATCGGCAAATACAATACTGGTAGTAACGGTAGAAGTTGCAATTGGCTTGGTTAAATTTTTGGCACTTACTTCTACTGAAATTACACCGCCTACTTGGTTCACCAATTTAGCCTTGTCGCCACCAAGCAGCACTGCAATATTATTCACTTTACTTGCGCTATTGTTTTGAATCGTGCCGCTATTATTGAGCGTACTATCGGCGTTAATTAAAGCAGAAGCACTGACTATAGGTGTGGCAATCGCGCCCGTTTGGTCGTTAGTTGTCCACAATTGCACGCGTGGATTGGGTGAAACAATTGCACCTTTTGCTATATTCACCGTGAGCTTATTACGCAAATTACTGCCTTCTGGCGCATTCGGATTGGTCTCGCTTAAGTTGCTGGTGTTCATCATGGTTTGATTGACGCGGGCAAGATAGCCGTGCGTAAGATTGCCTTTGCAAACCACCGTGCTGGTAGATTGGTAATTACAAGCGGCAGACGCGGTTACTGCATTTAAAGCCGCAATAACAGCCACCAATATTTGCTTACGAATGTGCATGAATAAACCTTTTGTTAGTGTGCCACCCAGAATTAAGGGGCGTTGTATTAGAACGCAACTAGGCTAAAGATAATACGAACATCATTCACATATTGATATAGGAGAAATTCCCGAAGATTGATTTGTTATGAAGAAGTTTATAGCAGGATTGATGCTGAATATAAGCGACTAGTGGCGCAAGCCAACTTTGCGTTTAAATAAGCGTTTGTTAGCGAAAATTTGTTTGATCTTTTGCCAAAACCAACCCAGCAAGATAAACAGCATTGCGCTTAAACCAAAAATCCAGCGCGCATCACGCTCTGCCATGGCCTCTTTTTGAAAGTCTGCATTTTTTAGCGCATTCACAGCATCTTTTGGGGTGTTGATACGTACTAGTTCAAAACCTGAGGCGAGAGAAATAGCTTGCATAAATACTTTATTAAAAGAAGAAGTATGTTCGGTAACTTCGTCTAATGTACCTTCAGGGGCACGTTCTCCTGGTGCCAATGCACGCACTACAGCAAGTAAATTCGGATGATTGCCCTCAAGAACTGCATCTTCACGCGTCCAGTAGCCAATAATTTCATCCCTTTGGTTGAGTCGGGGTACTGGCTGAAGTGCGTCACCACCCACACCCAAGATTAGGCCATGAACTTTTCCGCGTAACTTTGAAAGTTCAGTCACAATAGGTGCACTACGCGCAGGCATTTCATCGCCGTCTGAAATATAAACTAAATTAAGGTTTCTCTTTTTCGCCTCGGTAATGGATGCAGTGAGCGCATTGGTCACCCACGAATCGCCTATCCAGCGCATCCTTCGATCTAGCCCCGAAACAACTTGATCAATGGCAGGAAAATGGCGGCAAACTTCTAATGGTTCAAATAACACCGTAGACTCATCACCAGCAAATAAGGCGACCGACACTTTAGAACCGCATGGTAGACTCGCCATCCCCTCACGCACCGCAAGTTTGGCTAGCGTGAGCCTATCTGTTTGCGGTTTAGGAAAATCCACATCGCGCACATTCATACTCTCGCTGATGTCAATCACAAACAGCGTATCCTGCACCACGCTTTTTAATTGGGTTTGCGGTTCAAACCATATCGGTAATAAAGTCAGTCCAGCCAGCAAATACCAAATTGAGCCATTTTGCATGGCATGACGCAGATGAACGAGGAAATGTCCCCACCAATGTTTTAGGTTATGGTGCATTAAAATCACTCAAAAAATTTAAGCTACTAAGGCAGGCAAGGCGCGAGTGGAAAATGACGATGCGGCATATATTAAATATGTAAGGAGTCATTTTATTCTCGCAACGCCGCATGGCGACGTAGGTTTAATTTTTTCAAGGCAAACCTCTGCGTGTATTATCTTTCATCAACGCCGTGCCATTTTGCTGATACGGCTGCAAACCTATGGTGCCATCTGGAGAGTTTTCATATCCCTCAGTACGCTTTTCTGGGCTGAGCCTATCAATCAACTCTAAGTTATAGCGTGCATCATACATATCTGGCTTGAGTCGCAATGCGCCTTTATAGGCTTCACGCGCCAGCAATACACGCTCAACTGCGCGGCGATGCGACCCGCCTTTTTCGACATCTGATGCAGCCATTGCGGCTTCAAAATGGACATTGGCAATACCATATTTGGCGCGGGCGCGTAGCTCTGGGTTGAGCGACACCTCTGCGATGTTAAATGCCTTTTGCGCTTCAACCGGTTTATTTTGGCGGGCCAATAAATAACCTACGCTATAGGCTTTTAAATACTCATCATTTTTTAATAGTTGCTTCAAAATGCTTTTGTTTTGATATGCAATATTAAGTTGATGCGCCTTCCACCATAAGCTAAAAAAATAGGCTGATGCGATTAAACATAATATAGTGACGCCAAGTAAAGCCTTGGGTAAGCTATCTAATAGTTTATAGCGTAATTTATTTTTTATTTTCATATCGTTACCTGCAATCATTCAATTTACAAGCGTGCGTACTATCAAGCGCTAAAGGCAAGGCAATTACGCTTTCCATGCTTTAATCTCAATCTGTTTCAACCAAAAAAGCGACCCTAATAAAAACATACTGAGCAGATATAAATACACAGCATAATCTTGGCGTGGCAGACGATACTCGTAGCGCGTTGGCTTATTGGTCATGCGGGCAATTTCTGCCACGGCATGTTTTAAGCCAGCTTCACTATTCACCTCAAAGGCTTGGTAGGGAATTTCTAGCTCTTCAAAAAGTTTATTCATGGCCACATTTTGGTTGATTTCAATTTGTTGCAATTCTGCCTGCGGTACATATTCGTTATCCCCCGCGATGACCGAGCTCAAAATGTTTTTTTCTGCACCCGCGTGAACGTACACCCAAATTAATTTGGCGCGTGTTTGCTTGAATGCATTTTTTAAAATGACTCTATCGGCTGGCTCTATGACAGCATCACCATCGGAGACCAACATCACTAAGCGCGATGCGCTGAATGGGCGATTATTAAAATAATCTAAGCCCATCGCTAAAGCCCGATTGAGCGCGGTGAATCCAGAGCTATTGGCTTCAGCACTTAACATTGCAGCTTTGGCCAACTCACGATCAGCCGAAAGTGGCGCAACTCTGATGGGCGCAGCATTAAAAGCTACGACACCAAAGGTATCCGCTGGCCGCTCATCCATAAATTTAAGCAACACTTTGCGAGAAGCTTCAATTTTACTAATCGGTTTCGCGTTCACACTTTGATCAAAATTTTGCAAAGGCTCAGACATACTGCCGCTACGGTCTAACACCACCACAATTTCTGCACCTTCACTAACTTTGGTGACTGTACCGCCCTCGGTAAATGGCGCAGCGGCGGCTAAAATTAACACAGCAAGTGTTAAAGCCGCCAACGCGCGTACGCCCCAACGTAAACAACTCGAAATGATGTCTTTAGGCCAGTCTTCTAAGCCAGGAAAGCCAAACTGTTTTACGCCATATGAAATAAACGGCAATAAAGCGGATGGCAATAACCACAATAATTCAGGTTTTAAAAAATGTATCGCGTTCATTAAGCGTGGACTTTTTTACTTAAATGTACTGCTTTTACCTTGCGTTTACGCAACTGCCGGCGCATCAGTCGTTCTGCCATGGCCGCGCGCTGAATCCATGCCTTGGTTGTGTTTACATCAATCGCATTTGCCTGTGCATTTTTGCCATGAAATGCTTGCCATGAATCTTCAAAAAACTTCGCAATGTCTAATTTTTCAGAAATCAAATATGGGCATTTTTCAAACAAGTCTTGCAAGGTATTTGGATATAAACTTTGCCCCGCACTTGCTGCCAAGCCGCTATGGATGTTACGCAAATCCTTCATACTGAATGTGCTTTCTCGATGTTGCCGTATTTGTCGCGCTAACTTTGTCAATGGACCTGGGTTACGCGGCCACCACGAAATTTTGTCTTGCAACCATAGCCAAAAACCACCAAGCAATAACCCAAGACTTAGTAATATCAATGCGATTGTTAATGGCGTTTGCGTATCAAAGCTTAGCGGTGGCGCATGCGGACGATGACTTTTTTCCTCAATTTGCGGCGGTAACACGGGGGACAAATGAATGCCTTGGGCTGGAATTGTCAGCGTTAAAGGCTTTGTATTCCCTTTTTCTGGTGAAATAGTTTGCAGGGCAATTGCAGGAATAAATATCGTTTGCGCCATTTCTACTGTACCAAAAATTTGCCAAGTAAAATCAAGCGTAACTTTTGTGCTTTCGTCTTTATTGTTGCTGGATTGAAACTTTACTTCTCGTAAATCCAACCAGTTGCTCACGGGGCCTTTAAGTGGCACACTGTTAGGGTCAAACACCTGCCCTTTCTTTAGCTGAAGCACAGCATGCATGTCAATTAAATCGCCAATCGTGTAGCCATTTGTACGCATAGTGACTTTTATCGGCGCGACTAAAGCAGGGCTTAATGGCTCTGTTTTTTTTATTTCCGCCACCGCAATATTTTGAACAAAAAATAGGCCGCTAAATAAAAACACGCAAATCAGCATCTTAAAATTAATACACTGTTTAATCATCGTCAAATAATAGGTGCTTGGTGAACCGCTCGTTGTGTAAACACTACAGTCTGTGTAGACAAGACTGAAATATCTGAAATAATCTTTGTCAGTCACGCGCTACGCTCCATAAAATATTCTGTTAATAATGCCGAACTAAACTCGCCCCGCACCACAAATGGCTTATTGCCATACATTCGGCTGGCTTGCTCAACCGACTGAATATGTTGTGCTCTAATTTCAGCAATTTGCGCACGCAAACTGGCGCGCATCCAGACAAATTGTCCAGACCCTGTTTCAGCATCACGTAAAATCGCAATGCCGCTTTTTGGCAGTTCATCTAACTCTGTGGGGTCTTGCAACATCACTGGAATAACATCGTGATGACCTAGTTTTTTGAGTAATGATTTAAGTTTGCCTGCTTTCCAGCGAAAATCTGATACTAAAAAAACTAGGCAGCGTTTTTGCGGTAAATAAGGCACTACAGAAAACAAGCCATCCGCGTGCTGGCCTTGAGGCTTGATTTTTAAAAAGTGATGCTTTACCCAAAGCCAAGCACCGCGGTTTGCTTTGGGTGGCAGCATACATTGCTTGTTAATTGTTTCGTTTGCCGCATACAGGCCAAAGGCATCGCCAGAACGATATGCCGAAAGCGCTAACTGCGAAGAAATTTCTTGTGCCACATGCATACGATTGACCTTGCCAACATACCCCATCGATGCGGACGTATCGACCAGCACAATCACCTTTAACGCTGAATTGAGATTAAAATCGCGCACCCAAATATTTTCAAAAGGGTCACGCAGGCTGGCACGTAAATCTAGGCGTCGTGGGTCAGGATTATCTCTTAGCAAAACCACTGAACGAAGCTGGTCGCCCGTACCAGCGACTAAGCCGTGGCTTGCCCCAGGTTGATGTCCAGAAGGACGCCAACGCACGTGATAGTGGATTAATGGTTGCTGTGCCATGATTAAGATTTTTGTAGGAGCGGTCTGTGACCGCGAAGCATTGATTCGCGGTCACAGACCGCTCCTACAAGAGTACTAACAAAATTACTGACTACTTTCACAATTATTAAGGCGTAGGTACGCTATGCAAAATCGCTTGCGTATAAGCCTTTGCCAGCCAACTGCGTTGCAACTCATAAATCGGCGTAAAAAATACCCGATGTGCCACCACTTGGTGAAACACCGCCGCCACATCTTGCGGGGCAAGTTGTAGTCGACCATCTAACCAAGCAGAAACCTTGGCCGCACGCACCAACATACTCGTGCCACGTGGCCCCATGCCAGCAATCATCAGTTCATCCATCTCCACATCGGGCAGTTGAATGCCGTAATCTTGCGGGCGGTGCGTGGCTTTGCGTAAATGCTCAACAAAATCTTGCACAGCCTCACCTGCGGTCACTGAATTTTGTATCACGGGTGCAAATGGCGTGAGCGCATCAAAGCCCACATTGCCTGCCGTGACTTGCTCAATCAATTGATCTGTATTGTGAAAGCGCGTATCAAACGTAAGTGCTTTATGCACGCTGCTATCATTGGCAGGGTTGATTTCTAGCTCCATTAAAAAGCGATCCCGCGCCGCGCCTGGCAGTTCAAACGTTTCTTCTTTTTCTACCGCGTTACGGTCAGCAAATACTAATAAGTGGGGGAAGTAATACTCTTTATTGAACGCTGTCACGCTGCGCTCTGCCATCACGCGCAACAATAGCGAATGCACTTGCGGACGAGCACGGTTAATTTCATTAAAGAAAAATACTGATAAATTTTCGCCTTGCCCTAAAATGGGGCCAGGATCCACGCGCGGTTTGCCGTCTTGGTCAATATAAGTGTGGTAAATTAAATCTTGCGGCATTAAATCAATGGTGCCTTCAATACGCTGATAACCACCACCCAAACCACGGGCCGCCGCACGTAATAGCGTGGTTTTACCCACCCCCACATTCCCTTCAAGCAACACATGGCCTCGCGCGAATATGGCAATCACGAGTGCTCTAATCGCTGGTGCTAAACCGATAACGGTGCCATTCAATTCTTTTTCATAAGTTAAAGCGCGATTGCGCCAATCTTCTAGCTTATTTTCTTGCATATCTGCCCCGATTATTTTGGCTCTTTATGAAAGCAGCACTGAAATATTGATATGGCACTATTACACGTTAGCACCTAAGTAATTAGGGAGTTTTTCCTAACTTACATTGGGAAAGTCACTACTCAAGGTCAACCAGTTTCTATTTACTTGATGGTCCAACTTGGCCAGTTGAAACAATATTGCAGCGATCTATAAAACTGATTTACAGGAGCGCCATGGCAGATTGGGATAAACTCCCAAGAATTTTAAGAGACCTTCCCTTACGCGGAGCAGTTTGAGACGTTAAAATTGTTTTCAGTTAATCTCCAAAGTTAACTAGCAACAAACTTTATGGCCACGCTTCACGCGTGGCCTTTTTTTACTTATCAGCACTAGTGTGCTGAAGGTTTAGTATCAGGCGGCAACTTTGCATGCCAGTTACTGGCAGCTAACTTTGCGGCAGCGATTTCTTCGGCTTTCATGGATTTAGCTAATGCATCGCGCGCTTGCTGCGCACCCACGTGCTCTTGTTTTGCAGCAAGCTCTAACCACATATAGGCTTCTTTTGCATCTTTTTTTACCGCTATGCCGTCACGGTAGAGCAGGCCTAATTCATATTCAGCTTTATGATGACCTTGTTCAGCTGATTTACGTATCCATTGTTCGGCCTGTTTCACATCTTTTCGAATACCGTTACCATCTAGGTAATTTTTACCCAAGGCTAACTGCGCCTTATAGTGATGTTGCTCGGCTGCTTTTCGGTACCAATCGTTTGCCAATTTACCATCCGCTTTCGTACCCCGACCTACCGTATATAGGCGCCCTAGCGCAAATTGCGACAATATATGGCCTTGCTTGGCTGCTTTTTCAAACCATTTAAATGACTCCACGTCGTCTTGCTGCATGCCCTGTGCTTGAGCATACATCACGCCCAGATTGTATTGCGCATCTTGATGCCCCTGTGCGCCTGCTTTTTTATACCACTCAGCGGCGGCGGCGTAGTCTTGTTTCACACCTTGGCCTTCGTCGTACATCATGCCCAAAATGTGCTGAGCTTGCACATCGCCTTTATCTGCCAGTGGCTTAAATTCTTTCAGCGCAGTAGCAAAGTCACGCGCCATAAAGGCGGCTTTGCCCTCATCAAAACCTGCGATAACTTCACAAGAAGCAAATGCCGTGATGGCGATAAAAATACTATTTAATAATTTTTTCTTCATACTTTTCCTTGATTGATGTTATGACAATTACCTGTTGCAAATGACCACTAGAATGCTTTTGAATATTCAATCTATTGTTCATCATTAAGAAAATAATCACTTAGTTATCAACACTAAAATCTATCGAGCAAAAAACGTTGCACTGCGCGCCTTATAAATAGCGCCTCACAGAGCATCGTCCAAGAACAGTAATACTTTTAACCCTCAATAAGTCCATGTCTTATTGCAAATCTCACCATTTCAATGGGGCTAGAAACGTCTAATTTTTGCTTAATAATCGTGTAGTAATTCGCCACTGTTTTTTGGCTAATTTTGAGCATTTCTGCAACTTCTTCTACTTTTTTTCCATCCGCTAGCAGTCTAAACACCTCAAATTCACGTGCAGATAGCTGATGCACCGGGTCATCCTCGCCTGTTAATGTTTGCAATGCAATTTTTTGTGCAATCTCAGCACTTAAAAATGTTTTACCTTTCAACACTTCGTTAACTGCACGGATTAAATCTTCAGCTACACCTGTTTTGGTCACGTAGCCCTTCACGCCTGCTTTGAGCGCTTGAGAAGCAAAAGAGGCGGTTTCATGCATCGAAAATATTATGATTCTTGCTGCAGGAAACCGTTTGATAATTCTTCGAGCAGACTCTAGCCCACCCATACCAGGCATCGACAAATCCATCACTACTACATCTGGCAAAAAGTCACCGTACAATTGATACGCTTGCTCACCTGATTCAGCCTCAGAAATCACTTCCAGGCCTTTGTTAAGCTCAAGTAAGCGCCTCAGGCCAGAACGCACCACGGCATGATCATCCACCAGTAATAATTTTACGTTAGCCATTAGAGCGCACCCTTTGTATCCATCACAGCATTGGGGGGCTGTTTGGGTAATTTCACGCTAATTTTTGTGCCATGTTGCACAAACGTATGCTGCAAAGTTTCTCCCTGAATAAAATTTGATTCAATTGTAATTTCTCCCATCAAGCCTTGAATGCGCTCTCTCATGCCCGCCAAACCATAACCCTGTGAATGGTGATTCTGGTCAAATCCCAATCCGTCATCTTCTATATGTAAATAAATAAACTGCTCGTCTCGTCGCACATTTATCACAACGCGATGCGCCTTTGCATGTTTGGCGATATTCGTTAAACATTCCTGCACCACGCGATAAGCAGTAATCGACACTGCTTCATCTAGGGGGCCAATATCTTTTGCAATGCTATGAATGACCGTGATTTGCCTACAGCGTTGCCGCCAATGATGAATGAGTTCTCCTAACGCCAAACCAAGCCCTAACTCATCTAAAGTACGTGGACGCAGGCGCTGCAAAATCTCGTGTACCATGTCCATCATCTGATGGGTCACACTACTAATTGCTTTTGCACTTTCTTTTGCCAGCGACAATTTTTTACCATTTAATATTGCGCTGGCATCCACATGAATTGCCGTGAGGTATTGCCCAATTTCATCGTGAATGTCCCGTGCTAAATTTTTTCTTTCGTCTTCTTGAAATCGAATGATTTGCTGCGTTAGTCGATGATTGCTCTGCGTGCTTTTTTGTAAGTTATCAGCCATTGCATTAAATTTTTTACCAATTGCATTCAGCTCCACCTGCTTAAACTCTGGTAGCCGATTACTAAATTGACCATTTTCCATTTGCGTGAGCGCTTCTATAATTCGATTCACTGGCCTAAATGTATAACGCACAGCAAAATACACTAACAAATTAATCAATATAAAAAATATCCCCGCCATCCCAATCAAGCCTACCGTGTCATCCCAAACTTCCGCAATCTCGTAGCTTGGGTCGGGGGTCACGACGAGTTCACCTACATAACGACCACTGAGTATGATGTTTCGGACTTGTCTTTCTAGGCCCGCATCCTTCAGACCCATTGCGTTTACAAACCAGTCTGGCGGTGAATCGTCTGGTGGCACCAGACTTGATCGATTGCTTTCCCTTAGCCGCCCGTTAATATCAAAAAATTCAATTTTTAAATGTCGAATATTGCCTAACTCATTCAATCTAAAAACAGAAGCTTTTGTTGAATTATTGATCCAGCCAAAATCAGTGGAATAATGCAGAATTTCGGCATCTAACAAATGCAGGGCTAAGTTTGCCGTTGAAGTCACTTCAGCGCGTACATCTTCACTCGCATTTTTAACAATGAGTACAGCACTTGCACTCAGCAATATGAGTAACAAGCCAGTAATAATCAAATTTAGTTTAAGCTGTAAACTCATAGATGCACATTTTCTAAGACTAGCTATATTAAAGGTTTAGGTAATATATATCTTGGGAATAATTCCCGATAACCTACGAATCAACTTTATATTTTTGAGTTTGCTACGCAGCCACCTTAAGTCAACAAAAGCTCACTTAAGGTTGTGACCCTGCACCAGTTACTGCTTAAAAATAAATTTAAAATCTACTCTAGCAAAAAAAACACCTCGCCGAAGCGAGGTGTTTTATGAACTACGTTGTAGTAGCTACAACTTAAATCTTACTCAAAAAGGCAGTAAGTTAAACTATAGGCTAAATACGTTTAACGCACCGCCGCCAGGAGCTGCGTTGTATTTTACGAGTTCAGCGTAACCACCAGCAGCACCTAGGGCGTCTGTTGGAGTAGTTAAGCCAAGGTTCATCGCAACACCAGCCCAGCCACCGATACCTGATAGCACGCCAACGTATTGTTTACCTTTGTTACCGTAAGTGAATGCATTACCAATCACGCCTGAACCTACTTGGAATTTCCAAAGTTCTTTACCTGATTTTGCATCAACCGCTTTTAGCCAACGATCGAGCGTGCCGTAGAACACCAAATCGGTTGCTGTGGTTAATACGCCACCCCAAGCTGAGAATTTCTCTTTGTTGTACCATACTTTTTTGTTGGTCATTGGGTCATAAGCAGCAAAGCCACCCATTACACCGTCAGGACCCGGGAACATGGTCAATGTAGCACCAACCCATGGTTGACCAGCAACGTATTTAGACTCAACTGGCTCGTATGTCATACACACGTGGTTCAATGGTGAATACATTAAACCTGTTTTTGGTGAGTATGCAGCTGGTTGTTGGTCTTTAGTACCCAATGCAGCTGGGCAGATGCCTTTAGCATTGTAGTCTTGGTGAGTTGAAGCCGTAGGCAATTTACTTGGCACACCAGTTTTTAAATCAATATCGGTAGCCCAGTTCACAAATGGGTGCACTTTTTCAGCAGCAATCAATACCCCAGTATGCGCATTCCATGTATAAGCAAAGCCGTTACGGTCATGGTGCCAAGCGTATGTTTTACCACCTTTGTCGAACAAGATGACTTCATTTACGCCGTCGTAGTCCCACTCGTCATGCGGTGTCATTTGCATTGCCCATTTTGCCATGCCTGTATCAAGATCACGCGCTGTGACAGTCATAGACCATTTGTTGTCACCTGGACGTACATCTGGGTTCCAAACAGATGGGTTACCTGCACCGTAGTAAACCAAGTTAGTACGTGCATCATACGGCCACCAGCCCCATACAGAGCCACCACCATGTTGCCAGCCATCTTTAACAGCTTGTGGTTTCAACCATGTACGTGTGCCGAGTTCTTGCTCGCCAATTTTCATTTTTTCTATAGGTAAGCGTTTAAATGACCCACCAATTTTGTTCCCGCCGTTTACATCTTCGTAAACAGACAAGGCATTATAAGCAGGTACATCTTTGTTAGTATTTGCGTCATGCAATGTTTCAGCATCTGGACCTGTTGAGTAAGCTTTCCATGCCAATGAGCCGTCTTTTAAGTTGTATGCAGCGATAAAGCAACGTACGCCGAACTCAGCACCTGAACAACCTGTGAGCACTTTGTCTTTGATTACGTGTGGTGCGTTAGTGTTTGTCGCACCAACTTTTGGATCATTGACCAATGTTGACCATACTTTAGCACCTGTTTTAGCGTCTAAAGCAACTAAGTTACCATCATTTTGTTGAAGGTAGATTTTGCCATCGCCGAAACCTAGACCACGTGATACGTTATCGCAGCACAATACTGCTTGTACTGATGGGTCTTGTTTTGGGAAGTATGACCAAACGATTTTTTGGTTG
>Ga0116183_1002014_pt1 | contig 22334 bp, 17 predicted proteins | sample AD_UKC078_MetaG_FD_89753 | JGI IMG/M metagenome (GOLD analysis project Ga0116183, IMG submission 89753) | Active sludge microbial communities of municipal wastewater-treating anaerobic digesters from USA - AD_UKC078_MetaG | ecosystem: Engineered > Bioreactor > Anaerobic > Digestate | place: USA... | reverse complement strand
TACTTATGTAAGTATTAACAATTTACAGGGCTCTGCTTTTAATGATGTGCTAATCGGCAACGGTTCAGTGAATATCATTGATGGCGGCGCAGGCGATGATATTTTAGAAGGGCTTGGTGGCGGGGACACCTTTAGGGGTGGAGCTGGGATTGATACGGTGAGTTATGCCCATTCAACCGCTGGCGTAATTGCAAGCTTGGCTGACCCTAGCACGAATACCAATGATGCCGCGGGAGATAATTACTCTAGCATTGAAAACCTGACTGGCTCAAACTTTAATGACACTTTGGTAGGTGATGGTAACGATAATATTTTAGATGGTGGCCTCGGCACCAATACCTTAGACGGCGGTGGTGGCTTTGATATTGCCAGTTATTTAACGGCAACAGGGGCAGTGAACATTACATTAACTGGCGCTGGCACTGGCACCGTAACGGGTGCAGGCCGAACAGACACACTGCTCAATATTGAGCGAGTCGTTGGCTCCAATTTTGCAGATACGATCACGGGCACCGCTGGAGACGATTGGATTGATGGTGGAGAAGGCGCTGATACCATCAACGCGGCAGGGGGCAATGACACCATTTCTTATGCAAGTGCTACGGGCGGTAGAACCGTGGTGCTCAATACCTCAAGTTCTGATGGTAAGGTATTAAGCAATTTTGAAAATATTGTAGGCTCAAGTTTTGGTGACGTCCTCACGGGGGATGGCAACAACAATATCATTGAAGGTGGTTTAGGCAATGACACTTTAAATGGCGCAGGTGGCATTGATACTGTGAGCTATTCACTTTCAACGGCTGCAGTTTCTGTGAATATTTCAGGGGCTGCTGTATTAGGCGTGGCCGCTAACGCTTCAGCGGGAGGCGCAGGTGTTGATACATTGAGTAACTTCGAAAATATTACTGGCTCTGCCTTTAATGATATTTTAATTGGGGACGGCAATGCCAACGTCATTAACGGCGGTGACGGCAATGATTTGTTAATTGGTGGTGCAGGTGCAGATACGCTAATTGGTGGAAACGGCACAGATACTGCCTCTTATGCCAATGCATTATCTGCCATCGCCGTCACCATCAATGGCACGGGTACGCTTGGTGATGCCAATGGTGACACGTTAACAGGTATTGAAAACCTGATTGGTTCAGCGTTTGATGATGTGATGACTGGAGATGGTGGCAATAATGTGATTAATGGTGGTGCAGGCAATGACACCATTAACGCTGCCGGCGGCGTCGATACCATTACTTATCTTACTGCTGCTGCGGCTGTAACGGTGAATTTAAGCAGTGCCGGCGTCAACGCCACAGGGGGTGCAGGTAACGACACACTGACTAACTTTGAGAATATTATCGGCTCGAATTTTAACGACACGCTCACAGGGGACGGTGGTGCGAATACCATTGAAGGTGGTTTAGGCAATGATATTCTTGATGGGTCAGGCGGAGTTGATACAGTAAGTTATGAAAATGCGGGGGCAGCAGTTTCCGTCAATATTTCTGGGCTAACTGTGCTAGGGGTTGCGGCAAACGCTTCATCTGGTGGTGCGGGAATCGACACACTCAGTAATTTTGAGAACATTACAGGTTCCGTCTTTAACGATATTTTAATTGGCAATGGCTTTACTAACACACTCGATGGTGGCGCAGGCGACGATATTTTAATCGGCGGTACAGGGGCGGATAACTTGACCGGCGGCTCTGGTGTAGATACGGCTTCTTATGTGAACGCGACTTCAGCCGTAAGGGCAACGCTTGGCGGTTCACCCTTGACGCACCTTGGCGATGCGCTAGGTGACACATACTCAGGTATTGAAAATCTTACCGGCTCAAATTTTGACGATATTTTATATGGTGATAGTGCTAACAATGTGATTGTTGGCGGTTTGGGTAATGATGATTTGCGTGGATTTGATGGCAATGACATCATTGATGCAACACAAGGGCTAGACCAAGTCTATGGTGGTAATGGTGACGATACTATTATCGTTTCCGCAGCATCTATAGGTGCAGCAGCGCAATATCGCGGAGAAGGTAATACTTCAACAGCGTTTAATGGTGGAGATACGCTAAAACTTACTGGCTTAGTGGCAGGCAGTTACTCGCTCACAGCATTAGCCAATGAAACCGACACGATGGAAATTTTAGATATCCGTGATGCAATCAATACCGTACTCAATATCACCAGTCTTGATGTACGTAACTTTGTGGATGGCGGTAATGCTTCTAACATGTGGATTAAGGCAGATGCCGGCGATGTATTCAATTTTAGTGCGGTTGCCGGTGAAACCCTGCAATCGTTTAATGTAGCCAATGGTGTTGATTATGTGGTTTTTGATGCGACTAACACGCAAGTCGCGGCCATTCACTGGCAAACAGCTTAGTATTTTTTAATGGCTCAACAACTGACTGAACAAGCTGATTTACCTGAAAATGGGCTAGATAAGCCAGGGGTACTCACCGCAATCACAGCGCTTTCTGGCGCCAATGTGGCTGGTGCCGCTAAATTACGCAAAGTGGTTTCCTCTCTGATGGACCGCACTGATAACTGGTCAAGTCAGATTACGCATGTCCATCAATTTGAATTTCCAGCCTATTATTTAAAAGCGACGTTAGGTGAAATACTCGATTTACCTGGCAATATTGCACTGATTCGCATGTTTGGTGGCGGCTATTTGCTCATGCGCCGCTTTCAGCAACGCTGGCAAACGGTGAATCAAATTGGTGAAGTGGTGGCCGATGTGCCATTAAGTGCAAGTGATGCACATGCGGAAGCCGTCGTTTTCAGATTATCCTCACAAACTTCCTCTGAAGGTTTAGATTCACTCAAAGCGTTGTGGCCAGCACTTAGGGGTGCGTGGGCCGAGGTGGGCATCGCCAGTTTTTTGATTAATGCCGGCTTGCTATTGCTGCCCTTATTTTCAATGCTGGTTTACGATAAAGTCGTAAGTAACGGCGTGTTTGAAACGCTTTGGGCGCTCACCATCGGCATGCTGGTGTATCTGCTCACGGATACAGCCATGCGGATGGTGCGTGCTTGGTCTACCGAGCGTGTGGCTGAAGATTTAACACGCAAAAGTGACGAATCGCTCTGGAAAAAACTGGTTGCGCAAAAAGATATCGCTGGTGGTTTTGCCCGATTTTTGGCCAATTATCGCGATCTCTCCGTTTCACGCGATTTTGTCTCGTCTACTTATTTGCTCACCCTTGCAGACTTACCTTTTTTACTGCTCTACCTGTTAGTCATAGGCATCATTGCCTGGCCACTGTTAATTGTGGCATCAATCTTGGTGATTTTATATGCCATAGTTGGCTTTGCCATGCAGATACGCACGAATCGCCTTGCTAAAGAATCTGAGCAACATAACACGCGTAAACTGACCTTTATGGGTGAAGTGCTAGGCGCGCTCGATGTGGTGCGCACGGTACCGCGCGCAGGCACCTTTTTGCGACGCTGGCTAGAGTTTTCAGATACTGCGTCAGATATTGATAGTGCAAGACGTTTAGCCACCAGCCACAGCAGTACCTTAGCTGCTGGTATGCTCACATTAAGCACCGTGGTGATGTTGGCAACTGGCGCTTATTTGATTGAAGCACGCGCGCTTTCGGTGGGCGGTTTGATTGCCTGTAACCTGCTTGCCGCGCGAGCGATGTCATTAGTCACATCGCTTTTTATGGTGGTCGGCAAATGGCAGGACTTTAAACGTGCTGCACAACGCATGGAGGGCATGCTGGAAACGGACAAAGTGCGTGAATTTGTTCCTAGAAATGAAGTGCTAGGAAACCTTGCGTTAATTGGGTTAACAAAAGCCTACCCTGAAAGACCGGTAGCGCTTGACAACATTACCCTTAACATTGCAGCGGGCGAGCGTGTTGCTTTGCTAGGCCGGCCAGGCGCAGGTAAAACGACATTGTTACGCTGTCTGGCAGGGTTAAGCAAGCTGGATGCTGGGCAGATATTGGTTGATGGCCTATCGCTTGAAGACATCGCACCTTTTGACCGCGCGAACTGGTTAGCTTGGAAATCGCAAGACCCGGCCTTATTTGCTGGTACGCTGGAAGATAACTTAACCGTTTCAGGCAGTAATGTGAATAGTGAACGGTTTTTACGCGCATTGTGGGCTTCGGGATTAGAAGATGAATTTAAAAGTGGCCGCTTATCGCTAGGTATGCAAATTGATGAGCGTGGCAGTAATTTATCGGGTGGTCAGCGCCAAAAAGTGGCGCTTGCACGCACGTTTGCACAACCCTGCCGTATTTTATTATTAGATGAACCCACGCTTGGCCTAGACCCAGATAGCGAACGTTTATTGGCCGACCGTTTGCCACAACTGTTGAGCGCACAGGATATTTTAATCATGACAACCCATAGCGCCATTATGTTAGGTGTTGCCCAGCGTGTGATCGCCATAGATGCTGGCAAAGTGGTGGCTGACGGGCCAAGAGAAAAATTGTTGCGCGTGGGTTAAGTTTTTTAATCGCTTAACATTGTTTTACAATTAACATCAAGCGGCCTGATTAATATTCCATCCAATTGATTTAATTATACTTTTAAATATTTTCTAAAGACAAACACGGCAGTAAAAGCCATTTTAAACGCAAGGATTGTGTTACAATTCGCCCAAGAACCGCAAGTGAATTGCGGTATTTTTACGAATTTTTGAAAGGACTTCATATGACGCAAATCATCATCGACCACAATCCATCACAAGAAAAATTGAAAGAATTAGGTGTTTCTAGCTGGTCAATTTGGGATTGCGAACCATCCAAGTTTCCATTGGATTTCGGCATGACAGAAAGCGCTTACGTGCTTGAAGGCGAAATTCGTGTCACACCACAAGGTGGCGAAACAGTGGTCATTAAAGCCGGTGATTTTGTAGTATTTCCAAAAGGCTTAAAATCAAACTGGGAAGTAACGAAACAATTGAAAAAGCATTACAAACATTCTTAATTGAATTTTTAATTGTAAAGTTTAAAATGAGCCTTGAGAAATCAAGGCTTTTTTATTAGTTAAATTATGGCTTAATTTCTCCGAGAAAAAATATATGCCCTGCGAGCCTTTATTTACAAGGCTCGCAGGGCAGCTAAAAAGGTTAGTCCATGTTAAAGACTAAAAATTGACTTTTTTACTGATATTTAAAGCAGACAAAATGGCTGTTATAGGAGAAGGAAAATGGCAAAAATTACAGTTGAAAAACCCAGCCCAGAAAAGCTTGCTTCACTTGGGGTAACGCGTTGGCCGATTTGGACTAAAGAAGTTTCAGAGTTTCCGTGGAGTTATAGTTCACAAGAAATTGCTTATATTTTAGAAGGCGAAGTCACTGTGATTGAAGAGGGCGGCGAAGCGGTGAGTTTTGGTGCGGGCGACTTAGTTACTTTTCCATCTGGTCTCTCATGCACATGGCAGGTGAAAAAAGCATTACGCAAGCATTATCAATTCGGTTGAGTGATAGGCTGAAATGATGCGCTTAGATGTGCGAAATCAACGTGTCCTTTAATTTCTGAAGGCGGTCGCAATCAAGCTTTTGACCATTTTTCGCTGAAATTAAGAAAGTGTCTTCAGCTCGGTTGCCTAAGGTGTTGATTTTTGCGTTGTGTAATTCAATCTCTAGCGTTAAAAAGTGATGGGCGATGGTAGCCAGTAGGCCAGGGCGGTCGTTGGCAACTATTTCCAACTGATGATTGTTGCTGTCAGTTTCCTCTGTTATGGTAAATTGCGCTTCAATGGGCATGTGCTTTACCTGACGGCTGATGCGGCCACGCAAGGGTGCATCAAGCGCTGTGGTGGCATCGATATTTTTCGTGAGTTCGGTTTCAATGAAATGAAACAAACCGCTGTAACGTACTGATTTTCCTGACTCATCTAAAATGACAAAATTATTCAGTGCGTAATGGTGGTCTGTCGTGTGGATTTTTGCCTCAACAATACTGTAGTTCATCTTATCAAAGAAATTGCATATTTTGGCAAATAAGTTTATTTGGTCGTGTGTGTAAATCATGACCTGAATCCCTTCCCCTGTCGGGCTCAGTCTTGCACGAACAATCGGCTTTGTCGTGTAGAGATGAGGTGTTAATAGGCGACTTTGCCATGCAATTTCATCGGCTTCGTAACGTATAAAATAATGCGAACCAAACTGGGCCCAAAGTGGTTCGTACGAGTTTGGGCTTAAGCCAAACCGATTGAGTTTCTCAGCGGCTTCAAGCTTACGTCGAGCAATTGCCTGTTCTGCATATACCCCTTGTTGATTTAAAGCGCTTTTAGTTGCGTGATAGAGATTTTCCAGTAACCTTGCCTTCCATGCATTCCAAACCAACGGACTGGTGCCACGAATATCGGCCACTGTCAGCAGATAAAGCGCAGTGAGCCGGCGCTCATCATTCACAAATAGTGCAAAATTAGCGATGACTGATGGGTCAGATAAATCAGATTTTTGTGCTGTGGATGACATTTTCAAATGCGCTTCAACCAGCCAACTGACGAATGCGCAGTCAGCCTTGGGTAATCCGTGCATTTTGCAAAACCTTGCAGCATCCACCATGCCGAGCGTTGAGTGATCGCCGCCACGGCCTTTGGCAATATCGTGAAAAAGCGCCGCGATGTACAGAATGTGCGGCGCATCAAAAGTGGCAAACAGTTTGCTGCAGAGTGGAAACTCATGCTTGAGTTCTGGCTTGGCAAAGCGCCGCAAATTAGCCAGCACATTTAAAATATGCTCATCCACCGTATACACATGAAACAAATCATGTTGCATTTGTCCGATGATTTTGCCAAAAGCCGGAATGTAGGCCCCTAAAATACCATACCGATTCATGGCGCGAAGGGCGTGATTCACGCCATTTGGCTGCGATAAGATTTCAATGAACAGTTTTTTATGGGTAGGATTTTGCCTAAAGTCTCGATTGACCGCTTTTTTTACTCGTTGTAAATTTCGCAATAGTCCAGACCCCATGCCGTTTAATTCCGGATGCTGCTGCAATAGTAAAAATGCTTCAAAAATGGCTGCAGGGCGCTGTTGCAATAGGCTTGCGTGCGTTGCTTCTAATAACTGATTTCTGGCTTCAAAGTATTGATTGATGGGGTGGATGACAATTGGCGCTTTAGAAGTGCGCTGCTGAAGTGATTTTAATAAAATTTCATTCATTAAACTAATGAATTTAGCACTGCGATAGTAGCTTTGCATCAGCTGTTCGCTGGCGCGTTTTCTGGTAGAACTCACATAACCCAGCTCAGAGGCCAGCGCATTTTGAAAATCAAATAACAAGCGGTCTTCACGCCGGTTACTTAAAAAGTGTAGTCGAATGCGCAGGGTCTGAATGGTCAGCTGATGTTGCTTAATTTTTCGTGCCTCTAGCGGCGTAAGGATGTTCAATGCCACGAGTGCGGCCCAAGGGTTGCTGGCAAACTTTACGCGGGCGCGCCTTGCCTCTGCCATGTGCATACTCTGGTAAACCCATTCAATGGTATGCAAATCGCGTAAACCGCCTGGGCTTTCTTTGATATTGGGCTCTAAATTATAGGCGGTGTCGTTAAACCTTGCGTGGCGCAGGTTTTGCTCTTTAAGTTTAGCGTTGTAGAACTTCTCAATAATGGAAGATGTTGCTAACGTGTTGTCAATTTCTACTAAAAAGCGCTCATACAGCACTTTATCGCCAGATAAATAACGAGATTCCATCAAGTTGGTTTGTACGGTGAGGTCTTTCTTGGCTTCTACCATGCACTCACTTAAGGTGCGTACGCTGTTGCCAACATGCAGGCCAACATCCCAAAGCCGCCCGACTAGCGATTCAATTTTTCGGTTGAGCGCTTGGCTGTCGTTGCTTGTATCTGGCAGCAAGATGAGAAGATCAATGTCCGAATAAGGGTAAAGTTCACCACGGCCATAACCGCCTACCGCAATCAGGCAGCAATGCTCATCCATCTGCATGTGCTGCCAAATGGAGGCGAGTAAGCCGTCCACCAGTTGGCAATGCTGTTTAAAAAGGCGCCGAGGGCTAGGGTGATTGTAGAAGTCAGCTTTGATGCTTTCAAATCCAGCCCTAAGCTGCAGACGACAGGCATTTAGGTGATGCTGTTGATCATTCACACCCTGTTGTAGGCCTGGCCGCGACATGTGTATTACACAAAGGCGGGTATTGCAGGTGCGCCAGCCGATAAAGTCATCACTTCAAAGCCAGATTCTGTCACCAATATGGTGTGTTCCCATTGCGCAGAAAGGCTACGATCTTTCGTGACGATAGTCCAGCCATCTGGCATTTGTTTGATGTCGCGCTTCCCCGCATTAATCATGGGTTCAATGGTAAACATCATACCTGCCTGCAACTTTAACCCTGTACCGGCCTTGCCATAGTGCAACACTTGCGGATCTTCATGAAAGCCTTTGCCGATGCCGTGCCCACAAAATTCACGCACAACGCTATAGCCGCTTTTTTCAGCAAAAATTTGAATGGCGTGGCCAATGTCGCCCAAAGTTGCACCAGGCTTCACTTTTGAAATTCCCAGCCACATGGCCTGATAGGTGATTTCACACAAGCGTTTGGCCTGTGCGCTGACTTCGCCCACATAAAACATACGGCTGGTATCACCATGGTAACCATCTTTAATCACGGTAATGTCAATGTTGACGATGTCGCCATTTTTCAGCGCCTTATCACTGGGTACGCCATGGCAAATTTGTTGATTGATGGAGGTGCAAATCGATTTTGGGTAAGGCTTGTGGCCACCCGGGGCATAGTTGAGCGGGGCGGGGATGGTTTTTTGCACATCCACCATGTAGTCATGACAAAGCTTATCGAGTTGATCCGTAGTTACGCCATGAACAACATATGGCGCAATAAAATCGAGCACTTCAGCAGCAAGCCTACCTGCAACGCGCATTTTTTCAATCTCTTCTTGATTCTTAATGGTAACGGCCATGAGACACTACATAATGTGATATAAAAGCACATTTTAGCATAGCGCGCGCCCAGATTTTTATCATCAAAATGAATGCTTCTATGGCCTAAATTAGCACTCAACCTTTTTGGCTGCCCTGCAAGCCTTTATTTATAAGGCTTGCAGGGCATAATTTTTTTCTCTATAGAATTGCAACTGCAATAAAAGTATTTTTAAATACGATTTAGATAAAATTGATGCAATATTTAATCTGCATATAAACAAAAAAAACCCGCAACAGGATAAAGTGTTGCGGGTTAACGGGAGCGAAAATTGGAGATCTACGCCTGATTTTGAATTAGCAAAGTGCGTGCCAACACTAATAATGATTAAATACAGTGAGTTAAGCTACAGGCGATCTGCTTTATTTGGCTACATTTTGGCTGTATACAGCCAATTGGTTGAAAAAAGCCATGATGTTGCAACCAAATCGCGAAAGCCAACGCATTGTATTACTGAAATCGTTTCAATTTAACGGTTGTAATTCACGCCCGTAATGCGCGCAAAATGCTGGTAAACGATGGTGCTTGGTGGTATGATGCGCGCTCTGCAAATAAGCAGAGCATTAACTTAATAAAATCTACACACAGCCTATTCAAGGGTGCTTGTCGATTTAAAGCATAAAATATGTTTTAAATCAAAGTGTTGCTAGTGTTGTGTGCATTCATAACCCATTGAAAAGAGAGAAACTATGTCAGTCACTATGCGTGATATGTTAGAAGCCGGCGTCCACTTCGGCCATCAAACCCGTTACTGGAACCCAAAAATGGCACCGTATATTTTTGGTGACCGCAACAAAATTCATATTGTTAACCTTGAAAAAACATTGCCTTTGTTTGAAGAGGCGCTAAAGCACGTTCGCACATTGGCCGCAAACAAGGGCCGTATTTTATTCGTAGGTACAAAACGCCAGGCACGCGACATCGTCAAAGAAGAAGCATCGCGCGCTGGTTGTGCCTATGTGAATCATCGCTGGTTAGGCGGAATGCTGACTAACTTTAAAACAGTGAAACAATCTATCAAACGCTTGCATGATTTTGATGCGATGTTGCTTGATGGCAGTTTAGATAAATTCGGTAAAAAAGAAGCGCTTGGCTATAAACGTGAAATTGAAAAATTAGAGCGCTCAATTGGCGGTATTAAAGAAATGGGTGGCTTGCCAGATGCCATTTTCATTATCGACGTTGGCCATGAAAGTGGTGCAATTACTGAAGCTGCTAAATTAGGCATTCCAGTGATTGGTATTGTTGATACAAACAACTCACCTGACGGCGTTGCGTTTGTAATCCCAGGTAACGATGACTCATCACGCGCTATTCGTCTATATGCACGCGGTATTGCAGATGCGGTACTAGAAGGTCGTAGCGCAGTGATTTCTGACATCGTCAAATCTGCCGCTGAAGAAGTTACCCCAGCAACAGAAGCTGAAGCTGTTTAATAAACGATAACGAAAAAGGGGCTTTGTGCCCCTTTTTTAATTACTAAAAATTTAATTAAAACATAATAATAAACGCATTAATTAATGTGGTTTATAGATAATTTAGGAGCTAAAAATGGCTGAAATTACCGCAAGCATGGTGAAAGAATTACGTGAGCGCACCGATGCGCCAATGATGGATTGTAAAAAAGCTTTGACAGAAGCTGAAGGCGATATGACACGTGCAGAAGAAATCTTACGTGTACGTTTTGGCAACAAAGCAAGCAAAGCAGCAGGTCGTGTCGCGGCCGAAGGCACCGTGGGGATTAGCATCAGCGCAGATGGTAAATCAGGTGCAATGATTGAAGTGAACTCTGAAACTGACTTCTGTGCCAAAAATGAGGACTTCTTGAAGTTTGTCAATGAATTGGCAAGTGTTGTGGCGGCCAATCACCCGGCAAACATTGAGGCTGTTAGCGCCCTTAAAATGCGTGACAGCACCGTTGAAGAGACTCGTGCGCAGTTGGTGGGTAAAATTGGTGAAAATATTACACCACGTCGTTTTGTATGTCCGCAAGTGCAGGGTAAATTATCAAGCTACGTACATGGCAGCAAAATTGGTGTGATTGTTGATTTGGTTGGTGGCGATGATACATTGGCCAAAGATATCGCCATGCATATTGCCGCGGCTAAACCAAAATCACTGGATGCTTCAGGTGTAGATGCCAGCTTGATTGAAACTGAGCGTCGTGTTGCGATTGAAAAAGCAAAAGAAGCGGGTAAGCCAGAGGCAATGTTAGAAAAAATCGCTGATGGCACTGTGCAAAAATTCTTAAAAGAAGTGACTTTGCTTAGTCAACCGTTTGTTAAAGACGACAAGTTAACTATTGAGCAGTTACTTAAGTCTAAGGGTGCCTCTGTTGCATCGTTTTATATGTTCACTGTAGGTGAAGGTATTGAAAAAGTAGTCGTAGACTATGCGGCTGAAGTGGCCGCTGCGGCTAAAGTGTAATTAGGTATGGCCAATCGAAAGATTGGCAGCCTCTAAAGGCTAAAAATGGATTAAGCGTATTGCTTAATCCATTTTTTTTAATTAAATACTGTTAACAAAACCTAGCATATTGTCATTTTATTCAACTTTTAAGCAGTGAAGTAATGCCTAAAAAAGAGAATTTATGCTTAAATAAGCAAACTTTATAAAGAGGAAAATTTGTGTCTAAACCAGCCTACAAACGCATACTACTTAAACTCTCAGGTGAGGCGCTCATGGGCGATGATGCTTATGGTATCAACCGCGCTACAATCAGCAGAATTGTCGCTGAAGTCAAAGAAGTGGTCGATTTAGGCGTGCAAGTGGCTGTGGTCATCGGCGGCGGCAATATTTTTCGTGGTGTAGCGCCAGCTGCGGAAGGAATGGACAGAGCTACCGCTGACTACATGGGCATGCTCGCTACCGTCATGAATGCCATGGCGCTACAGGATGCGATGAAAAACATTGGATTAAATGCGCGCGTGCAAAGTGCACTGAATATCGCGCAAGTTGCAGAACCTTATATTCGTGGCAAAGCAATTCGCTACCTAGAAGAAGGTCGTGTGGTCATTTTTGGTGCTGGAACTGGCAACCCGTTTTTTACTACCGATACCGCTGCCGCACTGCGCGGGATGGAAATGAATGCTGAAATCGTCATTAAAGCAACCAAAGTAGATGGTGTTTATACGGAAGACCCAAAAACCAACCCGGATGCAATGCGCTACAAAACAATTAGCTTTGATGAAGCGATTAGTAAAAATCTCAAAGTGATGGATGCCACTGCATTGACGTTATGTCGTGATCAAAAATTACCAATTTCGGTTTTCAGTATTTTCAAGCAAGGTGCGCTGAAAAAAGTGGTGATGGGTGAAGATGAAGGCACAATGGTGACGCCTTAACAGACGTTGGGCTAATTGAGTGAAATTGTATGCGTTGGTTTCTGAATTTCAAACGCATGAAATATGAAACACATGGAAATATTTGTTGGAGAAGTGAATGATAAGTGATGTTAAAAAAACCGCCGATCAAAAAATGTTAAAATCTCTTGAGGTGCTCAAGGCTGATTTAGCAAAGGTCCGTACAGGCCGTGCGCATGTAGGTTTGCTTGATCATGTGATGGTTGAGTATTACGGTTCTATGGTTGCGGTAAACCAAGTCGCCAATGTGAATCTGGGAGATGCGCGCACAATTCATGTTCAGCCATTTGAAAAGAGCATGATTGCCAAAGTGGAAAAAGCGATTCGCGACTGTGATTTAGGGTTGAATCCAGCCACAAACGGCGATGTAATTCGTGTGCCGATGCCGATGCTGACAGAGGAACGTCGTCGCGAAATGACCAAAATCGTTCGTTCTGAAGCTGAGGGTGCCAAAGTATCCATTCGCAACGTTCGTCGTGATGCAAATGATGCGCTTAAAAAACTCTTAAAAGATAAAGAAATCTCAGAGGACGACGAGCGCCGTGCACAAGATGACATTCAAAAATCAACGGATAAAGCTGTCGCTGAAGTCGACAAGTTGCTACAGGTAAAAGAAGCAGAATTGATGGCGGTTTAAGGTTGCCGGTGCCTACGCAATTGGTACTTTATTATTATTTTACTGGGTTCTGAATGGCATTTTTCACAAGCGCAACACAAAGCATTCCTGAGGTTGCAGCAATCCCTAAACATATTGCGGTGATTATGGATGGTAATGGACGTTGGGCGCGTAAGCGTTTTTTACCTAGAGTTGCCGGGCATAAGCGCGGAGTAGAAACGGTTCGCGACCTTGTTAAATATTGCCTAACGCTCAAAGTGGAACACTTAACGCTGTTTGCTTTCAGCAGTGAAAACTGGCGCAGACCAAGCGAAGAGGTTTCATTTTTGATGGGTTTGTTCATGCAAGCCTTAAAGCGTGAAGTTGATAAATTGCATAAAAATAATATCAAACTCATCATGATTGGCGACCGCAGTCGCTTTGATGCGGCGCTCACAGCGCAAATTGAAGCGGCAGAAAAGCTCACGCAACATAATACGGCACTGGTACTCACGATTGCTGCCAATTACGGCGGTCGTTGGGATATTTTGCAGGCTGTCAATAAAATGCAAGCGGCCACGCCTGAACTGGCCGGTCATTACAACGAGGCACATTTAACCCCACATTTATCCATGCATTATGCACCGGAACCTGATTTATTTATTCGCACGGGCGGAGAAAAGCGTATTAGCAATTTTCTACTATGGCAACTAGCTTATACTGAGCTCTATTTTACAGATACATTGTGGCCAGATTTTAATGAAGAAGCATTTAAGTTGGCGATTCAGTCCTACCAAAACCGTGAGCGACGCTTTGGCAGAACAAGCGAACAACTCTCTGAATCTGTTCAATAATTATTGATACCAATGATGCCTCACAACATTTCCTACAAGTCTGCGTCTTTTCATGCTTAAAACAAGAATAATCACCGCTGTTTTGTTAGTCATCGGGTTTTTGATGGCGCTATTCTTTACTTCATCTTTTTCCTGGTCATTGATTACTTTATTGATTGCAATGATAGGCGTTTGGGAGTGGATGAAGCTCATTAAGCTCAATTTGCAACAAATGACCATCAGTCTAGTTGGTACGCTAATTATAGGGTTGATGTTGGTTTATTTCTCGAAACTTTCATCAGAGTCCCTGCTAGGGTTATATTTGGATAAGTTGGCATTGTTACTTTTAGCCGTGTCTGCTGTTTTTTGGATTATTGTCGCGCCAGCCTGGCTGAATACCCGAAGAAAAATCAATCAAAAATTTTTCATGTCAATTTTGGGTATTTCACTTTTGTTAGCAACATGGATTGCTTTAATTGGATTACACAGAATTAGCCCGTTGTTGTTACTTTCTGTTTTGGTAACCGTTTGGATTGCGGATAGCGCAGCCTATTTTGCAGGTAAAAATTTTGGCAAGCACAAGCTAGCACCTGAAATTAGTCCTGGAAAAACTTGGGAAGGCGTCTTGGGGGCATTGCTAGCCGTAACATTGTACGGTTTACTTTTGTGCTACTTCCAACACCTGAGTCGCTGGTTGATTTTAGGATTCTGGCTCATCGTTATCTTAAGCGTAATGGGTGATTTATTCGAGTCACTGTTAAAACGACAGGCCAACTTGAAAGACAGTAGTCAATTGCTACCCGGCCATGGCGGTGTGCTCGATAGAATTGATGGTTTAATACCGACCTTGCCTTTAGTATTGTTCTATATCTATTTTCCACTTTTCCCAAACTTACAATTGCATGGATAACAGCTTGACTTCCCATCAACGTCAGCAGGTCACGATACTCGGTGCAACGGGCACTATCGGCTTACAAACCCTGGATGTTATTGCGCAACACCCAGAGCGTTTTGAGGTGTTTGCCATCACTGCCAATAATAACGTTAAAGGTTTATTGGCGCTGTGTCAGCAATATTCACCAAAATTTGCGGTGATGCTGCAAGAAAAGGCCTGTGACGAGTTAAGGCTGCAATTAAAGACCATGGGTTCCAGCACCACAGTTTTGTATGGCGTAGATGCATTGAATCAAGTATCTTCACATGAGGACGTTGACGTCGTCATGGCAGCAATTGTCGGTGCAGCTGGGTTGCATCCCGCCATGGCCGCTGCTAAAGCCGGAAAGCGTATCCTGCTTGCCAACAAAGAAACGCTAGTAATGGCGGGTGATTTATTTATGCAAGCTGTAGCGAAAGGTGGCGCAACGTTACTGCCAATTGATAGTGAACATAACGCTATATTTCAAGTGATGCCGAGATCTCAAAGCCATGGCACTCATGTTACATTTGACCGTTTAGGTGTTCGGCGTATTTTATTAACAGCATCGGGTGGACCTTTTAGAAACTCAACCATCAATGAACTGAAGGCCGTCACCCTTGCGCAAGCCCTTCAGCACCCTAACTGGGTCATGGGGCCTAAAATAACGATTGATTCGGCTACCATGATGAATAAGGGCTTGGAAGTCATTGAAGCGCGTTGGTTGTTTAATGCGCAAGCATCGCAGATAGAGGTGGTAGTACACCCACAAAGTGTGATCCATTCCATGGTCGAGTATGTTGATGGCAGCGTGCTGGCACAGTTAGGCAATCCTGACATGCGTACACCCATTGCCTATGGATTGGGCTTTCCAGACAGGCTAAGTAGCGGCGTGGGTAGCCTTGATTTGATTAAAACAGCAAGGCTTGATTTTTGTGCGCCCGATCTGGCGCGTTTTCCATGCCTCAAACTCGCGTATGAGGCATTGAATGCAGGTGGTACAGCCCCTGCAATTTTAAATGCAGCAAACGAAGTGGCTGTGGCTTCATTCTTAAATGAAAAAATCAGCTTCATGGCAATCCCAGCCATTATCGAACAAGTGCTTTCTTCCTCGAATATTGAGGCTGTGAATTCAATCCAGCAGCTTGAAATGGTAGATGCACAGGCAAGGCAACTGGCAACAAAAATCGCCTCTACACATCAACGTAGTGCTACTCTAAAAACTGTTCAATGTTAACGTTACTTGCTTTCATCTTTACCATCGGAATTCTGGTAACAGTGCACGAATATGGCCATTTTCAGGTGGCCAAGTGGTGTAATGTGCGCGTACTCAAGTTTTCAATCGGCTTCGGTCAACCATTGTGGCGCAAGAAAGCGGGGCGCGACCAAACTGAATTTATTATTGCTGCCATTCCACTGGGCGGCTATGTAAAAATGCTGGATGAGCGCGAATTTGATGAAGCCAACCCGCCAACAGGTTACAGGGAAACAGATCTTCAACGCGCATTTAACCGTCAATCGGTATTAAAGCGTATTGCAATCGTACTTGCCGGGCCATTAGCTAATCTGCTACTCGCTGTTCTCATTTACTGGGGAATCATATTAACGGGAATTACCGGCTTAAAACCAACGATTGGCAGTGTCGTTGCAGAAAGCCCTGCTGCTGTAGCTGGATTTAAAGCCAATGAAACAATACAGAAAATCAACGGCAAAGCTGTAGATAGTTGGCAAGAGGCCAGCTGGGCATTTTTAAATGAATCTTTAAAGGATGAAAGTGTTCTTGTTGAGGTTTTAAGTGGCAGTAGCACTCGCCTCATTCATGAGCTCAGTCTTGCGTCCATCGATTTCGATAAAGCCAATTTAGATGTACTCAATGTACTTGGCTTTACGGCAGCACAGCCAGAGATAGCAGCTCAAATTACAGAAGTGGAAAAAGGCAGCCCTGCCGAATTAGCTGGGCTTAAAGCTGGTGATGTTGTTTTGCAAGTCAATCATGAAAAAGTCATTTTCTGGCATCAATTTACGCAAATGATTAGAGATAATCCGCTTAAGCCTCTACAAATTATCGTACTTAGAAATACGAAAGAGCTCAACCTAACTGTCACTCCAGAAGCCAAAATGATTAGCGGAAATAAAATTGGGTTGATTGGTGTTAGAGCAAAAGAGTCTAAGATTCACTACACCCCGTTGGCCGCATTGATGAAGGCTGGCGGCACCACTTGGGATACTTCTCTACTTAGTTTAAGGTTAATGGGTAAGTTGGTGACAGGGCAATTGTCTCTCAAAAACATGAGCGGGCCCGTGACCATTGCTAATGCCGTTGGCGAAAGTGCTAATCGTGGGCTCAAGCAGTTCATAGGCATTTTGGCTTATATCAGTATCAGTATAGGCATCATGAATCTCTTGCCTATACCAGTGTTAGATGGCGGACATTTGATGTATTATATGGTTGAAATTCTTACGGGAAAACCCGTGTCAGAAGCCACCATGATGATTGGGCAAAAGATTGGGATTTTTTTGCTGGGTTTAATGATGGTAATTGCATTTTATAATGACATAACAAGATTAATTACAGGCTAATCGCATGGCAATAAAAAAATTAAAGCATACTCAGCAAGCTGGTGAAGTCAACCAACCAAAGGTCAATGTTAAGTCTAGCAGTTTAAGGCTTAAAGCGATGTTGCTGGCAATATCCAGTCTATATGCAAGTTCAGCGTTGGCGCTTGAGCCATTTGTGGTTAAAGATATTCGTGTAGAAGGGTTGCAGCGTACAGAGGCTGGTACGGTATTTACCTACTTGCCTGTAAAAGTGGGTGAAACCATGAATGATGAACTCGCCTCTGAGGCAATTAAGTCACTTTATGGCACGGGTTTTTTTAAAGATGTCAGAATTGAAGCAGAAGAAGATGTGCTCGTGGTGACCGTGCAAGAGCGTTCATCCATTGCACAAATTGATTTTAGCGGGAATAAGTCATTTCCAACCGACAAAATGAAAGATGGTCTTAAGCAAATTGGCATTGCAGAGGGCTTAATTTTTGACAAGTCTCAATTAGACCGTGCCGAGCAGGAAATTAAGCGGCAGTATTTATCTCAAGGTAAATATGGGGCAACAGTCAAGGCCGTGGTATCACCATTGGAGCGAAATCGTGTTGCGGTGCGCTTTGACATTGAAGAGGGCGTGGTTTCAAAAATTAAAAGTATCAATATTGTGGGTAACCAAGCTTTCAGTATGGATGATCTGCGCGCTGAATTCTTGCTGACTACACCAAACTGGATGAGTTGGTGGAACAAAGATGATCAATACTCCAAACAAAAACTCAATGCTGACTTAGAAACACTACGTTCGTTTTATATGAACAAAGGCTACCTAGAGTTTAATATCGATTCAACACAAGTCTCCATTACACCGGACAAAAAAGATATTTATATTACCGTCAATATTACTGAGGGTGAAAAATATACGATTTCAGATGTAAAAATTGCTGGTGAAACCATCGTGCCAGATGAAGAGTTGCAGCAATTAGTTGAAATTAAAAAAGGCGATACGTTTAGTCGCGAAAAAGTAACGCAATCAAGTAAAGCCATCAGCGACCGATTAAGTAATGATGGTTATGCATTTTCAAATGTAAACCCAGTTCCAGAAATCAATAAAGAAGACCATACCGCAGCATTTACTTTTTTTGTTGACCCAGGCAAGCGCGTGTATGTGCGCCGAATTAACATTGCCGGCAATACACGTACGCGCGATGAAGTTGTGCGTCGTGAAGTAAGGCAGTTAGAATCCGCTTGGTATAACGCAGGTAAAATTAACCGTTCGAAAGAGCGTATTGTCCGTACAGACTTTTTCTCGGACGTTAATTTAGAAACTCCTGCAGTTCCTGGTACGGCCGATCAAGTGGATTTAAATATTAGCGTGACTGAAAAATCAACTGGTAGTGTGCAGTTTGGCGCCGGGCTTTCTAGTGCGGAAGGCGTGACCTTTGGTATTACCGTCAACCAGAACAATTTCTTGGGCACGGGTAACCGCGTGAGCGCACAGGTGAACACAGGTAAAGTGAATACCACTTACTCACTTTCATTCACTGATCCTTACTTTACGCCAGATGGCGTGAGTCGTGGTTTTGATATCTATCGGCGTGATGTTGACACTGGCTCGTTAAGTGTCGGCTCATATAATTCATCCTCTTACGGTGGCGGTGTGCGCTTTGGTATTCCTCTAAACGAGCGGGATGGCTTTAATTTTGGTTTGGCGGCAGATTTTACAAAAGTCGATTTGAATAATCAAAGTCCAATTCAATATCAAAAATTCTGTGGCAACAATTCAGGCTGTTCCAGTAATTCTGTTGTAGCTTCTGCCGGTTGGTACCATGATACGCGTGACAATATTATGTTCACCAACAATGGTGTTTTACAAAAACTCAGTGGCGAGGTTTCTCTACCCGTCTTGGATTTGAATTACTATAAAATTGACTATAAGCATGCATGGTTTAAAAACGTGTATAAAGATTTTACCTTTATGCTCAACGGTGAAATCGGCTATGCAGACAATTACGGCAGCAAAAATTACCCCTTCTTTAAAAACTTTTTTATGGGCGGTGTAAACTCAGTTCGTGGTTATGATAATGGCTCGTTAGGTCCAAGAGACTTAGACCCAACCACTAATTCCGATTTTGCAATTGGTGGGACGAAACGGTTACTTGGTAATGCTGAATTGTTTTTCCCTGTCCCCGGCTTGAAAGACTCTAAGCAATTTAGAATGAGTGCTTTTGTAGATGGTGGTAATGTATGGGGTTCTGAATCAGGTTATAGCTTGGGTGACTTACGTTACTCAACAGGTTTAGGCGTCAGTTGGTTATCTCCGTTTGGACCACTAAAACTGATTTATGCAAAAGCATTGAACAGTGAAAAAGGCGACAACACACAAAACGTACAATTCCAGCTTGGTCAGCAGTTTTAACTCATTGTTAACGTAGAGTTAAATAATGAATGATTGAATTAGGAGATTTAAATTGAGTAATTTGTTTTTAAAATTGACAACACGCAAGTTAGCGCTTTTCGGCTTAATGGTAATTTCATTTGGCTTACAGGCTGCAGAGTTAAAGGTCGGTTATGTGCAAGTTGATAAGATTTTGCAAGAAGCACCGCAAACAGCCGAAAGCGGGAAAAAGCTTGAAAAAGAATTTGGTCCACGCTCACAAGAGCTGGACCGCTTAGCAAAACAAATCAAAGAGCTTGAAACGGTACTTGAAAAAGAGGGTGTTACCATTCCTGAAACTGAACGCCGTACAAAAGAGCGTGATGTGCAAAACATCAAGGTAGAGTTTCAGCGCAAGCAAAGAGAGTTGAGAGAAGATATCAACTTGCGTAAAAATGAAGAGTTAGGTAGCCTGCAAGACCGCATTAATAAGGCCGTACAATCTGTGGCAAAGTCTGAAAATTACGATTTGGTGATGTATAGCGGTGTTGCCTATGCGGCAGATAAAATTGATATCACTGATAAAGTATTGAAATTATTGGGTAAAAAATAAGTTCTGATTTACTTTTAGTGTGACTATCAAATGACTAATCAATATTCATTGCGTGATATTTCATCGCGATTTGGTGGTCAGGTAGTGGGGGATGGAGATGTACTCATTTCTCGTGTGTCATCACTCGGTAATGCCAAACAAGGTGACATTTGTTTTATAAACGACACCAAATATCAAAAAGCACTTGTGGATTGTAAAGCCAGTGCTTTTATTTTGCGCGCAAAAGACGCAACACTTACACCCCAGCCAAAAATCATTGTGGATAATCCCTATGCTTATTTCGCGAAAATTTCTTCTCTTTTAAATCCGCCAGCGATTTCACATATTGGCATTGCACCGAGCGCTGTAGTCAATAGTAGCGCAACAGTACCAAGCTCCTGCAGTATTGCACCAATGGCGGTGATTGGCGAGCATGTAGTGCTTGGTGATAATGTCATTATTGGCGCAGGCTGTGTGTTAGAGAATGATGTTACGATTGGCGATAACACATGCTTAGAACCCAATGTCACGATAAAGCATCATTGCCAAGTGGGTAGGCATTGTCATATTTTTTCTGGTGCTGTGATTGGGTCTGATGGATTTGGCTACGCAGAAGAAGCAGGTGTCTGGCTCAAGATTCCACAAGTGGGGCGTGTCATCATACAAGACCATGTGGATATTGGCGCGAACACAACGATTGACCGCGGTGCGTTAGATGACACGATCATTGAAGAAGGGGTGAAACTCGACAACCTTATTCAGATTGGGCATAACGGTGTGATAGGCGCGCATACTGTCATTGCCGGATGCACCGGTATTGCCGGGAGCGCAAAAATTGGTAGGCATTGCAAAATTGGCGGTGCGGCCATGATTTTAGGCCATTTGGAGATTGTTGATGGGGTGACAGTCTCACCCGGCAGTATGATTACGCGCTCTTTATTGCAGGCGGATACTTACACGGCACTCATGCCATTTCAAACACATAAAGAATGGTTGAATACTGCCGCGAAACTTCGTCATTTAGATTTACTCACAGATAGAATTAAACAGTTAGAAAAAGACTTAGCTCTGTTAAAATCTAGTTTGTAGATTTTTACTGGATTTAAGTTTTTTAAGTAATCCAGTAATGCGCTTGAAGACTTTTAATGAATGCCTACGTGGTGTAGACGTTCACATTGAACCGAGAATAATATGACCAATCCTATTGATACCAGCATGAATATCCACGAAATTCTTGACCACTTACCGCATCGCTACCCTTTTGTGTTGATTGATCGCGTGTTGTCATTAGAACTCGGTAAAGAAATTGTAGCCATTAAAAATGTCACGATTAACGAGCCGTTTTTCCCCGGCCATTTTCCGTATCATCCGGTCATGCCAGGGGTTTTAATTGTTGAAGCCATGGCACAAGCTGCTGCAGTGCTGTCATTTAAAACCATGGATGCAAAGCCTAATGATGAGTCCGTCTATTATTTTGCTGGAATTGACAGTGCAAGATTTAAAAAACCAGTGTCGCCAGGTGATCAAATTGTCTTGAATGTCAAAATTGATCGCATTCTAAAAGGGATATGGAAGTACACAGGGGTTGCTTCTGTGGATGGCGAAGTCGTGGCTGAAGCGAGCATGATGTGTATTCTAAAGGCGATTGAAAAATAATATTAATCAATAAGATAAAAATTATAATTAAAGTAAAAAATTAAATGTCTGCCAAAATTCACGCTACTGCTATTATTGATAAAAACGCAGAATTAGACTCCAGTGTTGAGGTGGGGCCGTTTTCGATTATTGGGCCAAATGTTAAGATTGACGCAGGTACCCGCATAGCAGGGCATGTCACCATTAGCGACCACACCATTATTGGTAAAAACAATCATGTTTTTCAATATTCATCCCTAGGTGAAGCACCGCAAGATAAAAAATACAAGGGCGAACCCACCTTACTCGAAATTGGTGATAACAATACCATTCGTGAGTTTTGCACGTTTAATCGTGGCACGGTGCAAGATAAAGGCACGACAAAAATCGGCAATGACAATTGGATTATGGCCTACGTACACTTGGCGCATGATTGTGTAATCGGCAATCACACAATATTTGCGAACAACGCGTCACTGGCTGGCCATGTGGATGTACACGATTACGCCATTTTGGGTGGCTTTACCCTAATTCATCAGTTCTGCAAAATTGGTTC
>Ga0116183_1002013_pt1 | contig 22341 bp, 20 predicted proteins | sample AD_UKC078_MetaG_FD_89753 | JGI IMG/M metagenome (GOLD analysis project Ga0116183, IMG submission 89753) | Active sludge microbial communities of municipal wastewater-treating anaerobic digesters from USA - AD_UKC078_MetaG | ecosystem: Engineered > Bioreactor > Anaerobic > Digestate | place: USA... | reverse complement strand
GCCTGTGAATTCGTCTCTGGTGGAGTCGCACCGAACCCGGCACACGATATACCCACGCTGAATCGACCGTTCTCAGGGTTGGCGTAAGGTGAGCGTGCGTCGGAGAGGAGTAACCGTGACGGTTAGCCAGGTGGGTGTCCCACCCAAGTCCAATCCTTTCAAAGAGCGGGCACTGGCTATCGCTAATCGCTTGGGGGTCAAGTTGATCCCGCTGCTGCCGACGCCGGTGAGACGACTGATGTCCGGGGGCCGGGCGGTCACCATCGACGGCAATACTCTCGACGCTTCCCTCCAGGTCATGTTCGTCGCCCAGCGGGCGACAGGCATGTCCGGCCTTGTGGTCAACGACGATCCGATCGCTTCGAGGAATGCGAACGCCGCAATGTGCAAGACCCTGGACCAACCCGACGTGCGGGTCGGCGAGGCTCGCTCGGTGTCCATCCCCGGTCCCGGCGGCACCATCGGCGCGCGGTACTACCGCCCCGCGGGCGCGGCCAGCTCGGCTCCGCTGCTGGTCTTCTACCACGGTGGCGGGTTCGTGGTCGGGGGTCTTGAGTCCCACGACTCCGCCTGTCGGCTGATCTGCCGTGATGCCGGCGTGCATGTGCTGGCCGTCGACTACCGGCTCGCCCCCGAACACCCGGCCCCGGCGGCCGTCGAGGACGCCTACGCTGCCTACCGGTGGGCCCGCGAGCATGCCTCCGAGCTGGGCGCCGACCCGCGGCGGGTCGCGGTCGGCGGGGACAGCGCGGGCGGCTGCCTCGCGGCGGTCGTCACGGTGCTGGCCCGCGATGCCGGTGACCCACTACCCGCGCTGCAGTGGCTGATCTACCCGGTCACGGATATGCGCGGCGGGTCCCGGTCACGCAGCCTGTTCGGGGACGGGTTCCTACTCACCAAGCACGACATGGACTGGTTCCAGGACACGTATCTGCAGAATTCGGGCCTCGACTTGACCGATCCGCGGGTCTCTCCGCTGTTGACCGACGACTTGGCCGGGCTCTCGCCGGCTCTGGTGGTCACCGCCGGTTTCGACCCGCTCCGGGATGAGGGTGAGCAGTACGCAGACCGGTTGCGTGCGGCTGGTGTCGCCGTCGACCACCGCAAGATGGGCTCGATGGTGCATGCCTTCCTCAACCTCAACGCGCTCGGAGGTGGCGTCGCCGCCGCTAACGCCGAGATGATCTCTGCCCTTCGGGCTCACCTCGCGCACGGCTGAGGGAGCAACCGGCCGGGCCGGCGGTGGGACGCCGGTACGCTAGAAGCGCACATCAGTGCGGCACGACCAGCCCAAGGCATTCCGTCTCAAGACAGCAAGGACCTCACCGCCCGTGGCCAGCAACAAGAAGAGCTCACCCCGTTACGACCTCAAAGCGCAGGACCGCAAACGAGACCTTGCCATCCGGCTGGGGTTGACCGCGGTCGTGGTGCTGTTCGCGGTGGGCCTCGTGCTCTACATCGTGATGGGTAACAAGAGCAGTGGCGTCGGCGACATCCAGGCGGTCCGGATTGCCTCGGACACCCTGATCAAGAAGGACGGCACCGACGAGCCCAAGGCTGTGCTGTCGATCTATGAGGATTTCCAGTGCCCGCACTGCCGGGACTTCGCGAAGACCTTCGGCCCCGCGCTGAACAAGATCTCCGAGAGCGGCGCCGCCGCGGTCGACTACTACATGGTCTCGATCCTGAACAAGGCCAACGGCGGCTACTCGTCCCGCGCGGCCAACGCCGCCTACTGCGTCGCTGACGAGGACAAAGAGGCTTTCCTCCGGTTCCACTCCGCCCTGTTCGCCCAGCAGCCGATGGAGGGCTCGGGCACCGGCCCCGATAACGCGGCGCTGATCGAGACCGCCCGTCAGGCCGGTGTCGTCGGCGGTGTCCCGGACTGCATCAACAAGGGTCGCTACGAGAAGATGACCAAGGGTCTGGCGGCCGCCTCCAAGATCACCGCCACTCCGACCATCCGGCTCAACGGCCAGGACATCAGTCCGGCCACCCCTGACGAGTTGCTCGCCAAGGTCCGCGCCATCGTCGGACCACTGCCCGCTCTGGCTCCCACCCCGGCACCGTCCCCCCAGCCGTCCCCGGCGCCGCCCGCTCCGGTGAGCCCATGAGCCTGACCGCTCCGACACCGGTGCAGTCCGGTCCGCCCGATCCGGCCTCCGCCGTATCGGGCGTCCGGGTGGCTCGGGCCGGCGGCTGGTGGATTCTGATTGCGGGCGCCATCGGCCTGCTGGCCTCGGCCACTTTGTTGGTCGAGAAGGTCGAGATGCTCAAGAACCCGGCCTACGTACCGACGTGCAGCATCAACCCGGTGCTGTCCTGTGGATCGGTGATGGTGACCCCGCAGGCCTCGGTGTTCGGCCCGCCCAACCCGATTTTCGGAGTGATTTCCTTTACCTTGGTGCTGGTCACCGGAGTGCTGGCCGTTTCGGGTGTCAGGCTGCCGCGCTGGTACTGGCTCGGACTGATGGTGGGCACCGCCGCGGGTGCGGTGTTCGTGCACTGGCTGATCTTCGAGACGCTGTACCGCATCGGCGCACTGTGCCCGTACTGCATGGTGGTGTGGTCGGTGACGATCCCGCTGTTGGTGGTGGTCTCCTCGGTCGCGCTCCGTCCGCTGGCCGGTAACCCGGTCGCACGGTTCGTCTACCACTGGCGCTGGCCGATCGCCACGTTGTGGTTCACCGCCGTACTGCTGGCGATCCTGGTCCGCTTCTGGGACTACTGGTCGACGCTGATCTAGCGCTTCCGGTTGAGTGTGACGGTTTAGCGTGACCCGGATCGTTGCCGGTGCGGCCGGCGGTCGGCGGCTCGCGGTGCCCCCGCGGGGAACCCGGCCGACCACTGACCGGGTTCGTGAAGCCCTGTTCAACGTGCTGGCAGCCCGGCTGGATTTCGACGGCATGCAGGTGCTGGATCTGTACGCCGGCTCGGGTGCCCTCGGCTTGGAGGCCCTCTCGCGCGGTGCGACGGCGGTGGTCTTCGTCGAGAACGACCGGCGCGCGGCCGAGGTGCTGAGCCGCAACATCGAGTCGGTCGGGCTGGCCGGGGCGACTCTGCGTCGGGCGTCAGTAGCCGCCGTTCTGGCCGCGGCGCCCGCCGGACCGGTGGACCTGGTACTGGCTGACCCGCCTTACGAGACCTCCGGCGACGAGATCGCGGAGATACTGGACGCCCTTGATCGTCATGGCTGGGTCGGGGCGGGCAGCGTCGTCGTGGTCGAACGCCCGGCGTCGGCGCCGGAGTTGACCTGGCCCGCGGGCTGGGCGCCTTGGCCGCCGCGGCGCTACGGCGACACCCGGATCGAGGCGGCTGCCTGCTAGCGTCATCGCGCATGAGTTCCAGCGAGAAGCCGAAGGCGGATCGCGCATGAGTTCCAGCGAGAAGCCGAAGGCGGATCGCGCATGAGTTCCGCAGTCTGTCCTGGTTCTTTCGACCCGGTCACCCGCGGTCACATCGATGTCTTCGAACGTGCCGCCGCCCAGTTCGACGAGGTGATCGTGGCCGTGCTGGTCAACCCCAACAAGAGCGGGATGTTCACTGCCGACGAGCGGATCGCCATGATCGCCGAGGCGTGCGCTCATCTGCCCAACCTGCGGGTCGAAGCCGGACAGGGTCTCGTGGTCGACTTCGTCCGGGCACGCGGCCTGAGCGCCATCGTCAAGGGTCTGCGCACCGGCATGGATTTCGAGTACGAGGTGCAGATGGCTCAGATGAATAAGCACATCGCCGGCGTTGACACCTTCTTCGTGGCCACGGCGCCCCAGTACGCATTCGTATCCTCCTCGCTGGCCAAGGAGGTCGCCGGTCTCGGCGGAGACGTGTCGGCGTTGCTGCCGGAATCGGTGAACCGGAGGCTGGCGGCAAAGCTCGGCCGCTGATTCACGCCCCTCCGCGAGGTTCACCCGAGGGTCGCGATGCTCGCGCCGAACACGACCCCGGTGTTGACTTCGTGTCGTTCGACGGGATTTTGCAACACACCGTGTCGGCAGCACTATCACAGCGGTAACACCAGGCACACTAGTCACACCAACTAGTTGCCTGGAGGGCGCCGTGTACCGAGTTTTTGAAGCGCTCGACGAACTGAGCGCCATCGTCGAAGAGGCCCGCGGTGTTCCGATGACGGCCGGCTGCGTGGTTCCCCGCGGTGACGTCCTGGAATTGGTCGACGACATCAAGGACGCCATTCCCGGCGAGTTGGACGACGCACAGGACGTCCTGGATGCCCGCGACGCGATGCTGCGCGATGCCAAGGAGCACGCCGAGGCGACGGTGTCGGGGGCCAACGCCGAAGCCGAATCGGTGCTCAGCCATGCTCGCGCCGAGGCCGATCGGTTGCTCTCCGAGGCCAAGTCGCAGGCCGACCGGATGGTCGCCGAAGCCCGGTCGCACAGCGAGCAGATGGTCAGCGAAGCCCGTGAGGAGGCCTCCCGGCTGGCGACCTCCGCCAAACGCGACTATGAGGCCGCCACCAGCAGGGCCAAGGCCGAGGCCGACCGTCTCGTGGAGAACGGCAACATCTCCTATGAGAACGCGGTGCAAGAGGGCATCAAGGAGCAACAGCGGCTGGTTTCGGCCACCGAGGTGGTCCAGGCCGCCAACGCCGAGGCCACTCGGCTGATCGACTCCGCCCACGCCGAATCCGACCGCCTGCGCGGCGAATGCGACATCTACGTCGACAACAAACTGGCCCAGTTCGAGGAATACCTCAACGGAACCCTGCGGTCGGTCAGCCGCGGGCGGCATCAGTTGCGCACCTCCGCCGGCACCCACGACTACGTGCAGCATTAACGCCGTGGTCGGCCGCCGCTAAGATCGCCCCATGGCGTCGGCAGGTAAGGGTTCTCGGTCGCCGTTGGTATTCGACGTGTCCCGGTTGGGCCGGCGCCCCGGCGTCATGCTGACCGTGACGCAGACGGTGCCCAGCCCATCGCGGATCGGCTTGGACCTCATCGCGATCCAACCCGGCGCCGAGATGGATCTCGACCTTCGCTTTGAATCGGTGTCTGAGGGAATCCTGGTGTCCGGGAACGTGTCCGCCCCGACGGCAGGCGAATGCTCGCGGTGTCTGGAACCGATCACCGGCGATGTCGAGATCACCCTGACGGAGTTGTTCGCCTACCCGGACAGCATCACCGAATCCACCACTGAGGCCGACGAGGTCGGTCACGTCGTCGACCAGAACGTCGACCTCGAACAGCCGATCATCGACGCCGTCGGGCTGGCCCTGCCGTTCACTCCGCTGTGCACGCCGGACTGTCCGGGTCTGTGCCCTGAGTGTGGTGTGGCGCTGGCCGGCGCCGAGTCGGACCACGGCCACGATCTGATCGACCCCCGCTGGGCCAAGCTCGCCGGGATGGTGACACCTGACGACGGCACCGGAGAGCAGGGTTCGTGACACCCTCTCGCGACGAGTTGCTGGCGGTGCTGGGCGCCGACCTGCCCGAGGAACTGCTCACCACAGCGCTGACCCATCGCAGCTACGCCTATGAGCACGGCGGCCTGCCCACCAACGAGCGGCTGGAGTTGCTGGGCGATGCCGTGCTGGGGCTTGTCATCGTCGAGGAACTCTTCCGTCGGCATCCCGAGAGTTCCGAGGGTGACCTGGCCAAGCTTCGCAACAGCATCGTCAACAGTCGGGCCCTGGCCGGGGTCGCCCGCCGCCTGACCAGCACCGGGCTGGGCGATTACCTGCTACTGGGCCGGGGTGAGGTCAACACCGGGGGACACGCTAAATCCAGCATCCTGGCCGACACCGTCGAATCGCTGCTCGGGGCCATCTATCTCGAGCATGGCCTCGATGGTGCGCGCAAGGTGATTCTGCGGCTCTTCGAGGAACTGCTGGACACCGCACCCACGCTGGGTGCCGCGCTGGAGTGGAAATCCAGCCTCCAGGAACTGACGTCGACGAGGGGGATGGGGGTCCCGCGCTACGAGGTGAGCGCGGAGGGGCCCGACCACGACCGGCGGTTCACCGCGGTGGTGTATCTCGGCGACCGGCCCTACGGCCGTGGCCGGGGCCGATCCAAGAAAGTTGCCGAGACCGACGCCGCCGCGCAAGCCTGGACTGCGCTGGACGCCGAACCGGACGCCTGACATTGCCGGAGCTTCCCGAGGTCGAGGTGGTTCGGCGCGGCCTGGCGGAGCACATCGCCGGACGGACCATCACCGCGGTGCGGGTGAAGCACCCGCGTGCGGTCCGCCGCCATGAGGCCGGGGCCGCCGACTTGACCGCTCGACTGCTTGGCACCCGGATCGTCGGGACCGACCGGCGCGGAAAGTACCTGTGGCTCATCCTCGACGAATCCCCACCGAGCCCGGCACCGGACCCGGCCGGCCAGACCGCCCTCGTGATCCATCTGGGGATGAGTGGGCAGATGCTCGTGGGGCCGGTCGTCCGCACCGAACACCTACGGATCGCCGCGGTGCTTGACAACGGCACGCCGCTAAGCTTCGTCGATCAGCGGACCTTCGGCGGTTGGCAGTTGGCCGAATTGGTGACTGTCGGCGGCAGCCGGGTGCCCGCCCCGGTGGCGCATATCGCCCGCGATCCGCTGGACCCGCGATTCGATCGCGACGCGGTGGTGAACGTGTTGCGGCGCAAGCATTCCGAGATCAAACGTCAACTGCTCGATCAGACGGTGGTGTCCGGTATCGGCAACATCTACGCCGATGAGGCGCTCTGGCGGGCGGGCGTCAACGGCGCCCGGATCGCCGAAAAGCTCACCCGCCGTCGGTTGGGGGAGGTGCTCGACGCCGCCGCCGAGGTGATGCGCGAGGCGCTACGGCAGGGCGGCACATCCTTCGATTCGCTGTACGTCAATGTCAACGGCCAGTCGGGTTACTTCGACCGTTCGTTGAATGTCTACGGCCGCGAGGACCGCAATTGCCGCCGGTGCGGTGCGGTGATCCGCCGGGAGAAGTTCATGAACCGGTCGTCGTACTACTGCCCGGCCTGTCAGCCGCGGCCCCGCCGGACACGGTAGAAACAGCACATGACCGAACTGTGGGTGGAACGCACCGGGATCCGTCGCTACACCGGACGCAGCGACCGGGGTGCCGAGGTGCTGATCGGGTCGGTGACCGACGACGGCGTCTTCACACCCGGCGAACTGCTCAAAATCGCCCTGGCCGGCTGCAGCGGACTGAGCAGCGACGAGCCGCTGCGGCGGCGCCTCGGCGACGACTACGCCGCCACCATCCGGGTCTCCGGTCAGGCGGACCGGGATGAGGAGCGCTACGCAGATCTCGCCGAGACCCTCGAGATCGACCTGACTGGGCTGTCCGCCCAGGACAGGGAGCGGCTGCTGCTGGTTGTCGGTCGCGCCATCGATCAGGTGTGCACCGTCGGGCGGACGTTGAAGGCCGGTGCACGGATCACCTTCGAGGTCGTCGACACCGGCGCCGCCTCCGATGAGTGATGTCCGGCTCACCGCGTGGGTGCACGGCCATGTTCAGGGCGTGGGCTTCCGCTGGTGGACGCGGTCGCGGGCACTGGAGCTGGGTTTGAACGGCTATGCCGCAAACCAGCCCGACGGCCGGGTCCTGGTGGTCGCCGAGGGACCGCGGCCGGCCTGCGAGCGGCTGCTGCAACTGCTGCGGGGGGCGGGCACACCCGGTTCGGTGGACACCGTTGTCGCCGACTTCGCCCAGGCAGGGCAATCCTCGGCGCCGATCGGGCCGGGTTTCCGCGAACGCTGATCACGGCGTCTCCCGACCTCGCCGGTAGGCTGCCACGACGTGTACCTGAAGAGTCTGACGCTGAAGGGCTTCAAGTCCTTCGCCTCGGCGACGACTCTGCGCTTCGAACCGGGTATCACCTGCGTCGTCGGGCCCAACGGTTCCGGTAAGTCCAATGTGGTCGACGCGCTGACCTGGGTCATGGGCGAGCAGGGCGCCAAGACGTTGCGCGGCGGCAAGATGGAAGACGTCATCTTCGCCGGCACCTCCTCGCGGGCTCCGCTGGGCCGGGCCGAGGTCACCCTGACCATCGACAACTCCGACAATGCGCTGCCGATCGAGTACTCCGAGGTGTCGATCACCCGGCGGATGTTCCGCGACGGCGCCGGCGAGTACGAGATCAACGGCAACACCTGCCGGCTGCTCGACATCCAGGAACTGCTCAGTGACTCCGGCATCGGCCGTGAGATGCACGTCATCGTCGGGCAGGGCAGGCTGGCCCAGATCCTGGAGTCCCGGCCGGAGGACCGCCGCGCCTTCATCGAAGAGGCCGCCGGAGTCCTTAAACACCGCAAGCGCAAGGAAAAGGCGTTACGCAAGCTGGACGCCACGTCGGCCAACCTGGCCCGGCTGACCGATCTGACCACTGAGCTGCGCCGTCAGCTCAAGCCGCTGGGGCGGCAGGCCGAGATGGCCCGGCGCGCCCAGACGATTCAGGCGGACCTGCGCGATGCCCGGCTCCGGCTGGCCGCCGACGACCTGGCGGCCCGCCGCGCGGAGTACGTCGGTGCCGACGATATCGAGACCTCGCTGCGCCGCGAACACGAGGAGGCCGCCGCGCGGCTCGCGGTGGCCAGCGAGCAGCTCAGCGCCGGCGAGGCGGCGGTGGCCTCGCTCTCCGAGCGCGCCGACGCCGCCCAGCAGACCTGGTTCCGGCTCTCCGCCCTGGCCGAACGGGTCAGCGCCACCGTCCGGATCGCCGCGGAACGGACCCAGCACCTGGACACCGAACCGGTGGGCGGCACCGGCCCCGATCCGGACGCTCTGGAGGCTCAGGCGGACGAGGTCGCCGCGCGGGAACAGCGTCTCGTCGCGGAATTGCAGGAGGCCCGCGGTCGCCTGGAGGCCGCCCGGGCCGAGTTGGCGGCCAAGGAGAGCGCTGCGACCGAGGCCGAACGGGCCCACCTGGCCGCCGTTCGGGCCGAGGCCGACCGGCGCGAGGGCCTGGCCCGGCTGGCCGGTCAGGTCGAGACCGCTCGCGCCCGGGTGGAATCCATCGACGAGGGCGTGGCCCGGCTGAGCGCCGGCATCGAGGAGTCGGCCCGCCGAACCGACGTCGCAAAGGCCGAGTTCGAGCTTGTGCAGAGCCGGGTGGGTGAGCTCGACCAGGGCGAGGTGGGCCTGGACGAGCAGCATGATCGCAGCGTGGCCGCGTTGCGCCTGGCCGATGAGCGGGTGGCCGAACTGCAGTCCGCCGAGCGTGCGGCAGAGCGCGAGGTCGCCTCGCTGCTGGCCCGTATCGACGCGCTGGCGGTCGGGCTCGAACGTCGCGACGGTGCCGCCTGGCTGGTCGAGAATCGCAGTGGCGCTGGGCTTTTCGGAACCATCGCGAAGCTGGTGCGGGTTAACACCGGCTACGAGGCAGCACTGGCGGCGGTTCTCGGGCCCGCTGCCGACGCGCTGGCCGCCGACGATGCCGGCGCGGCGGCCGCCGCGGTGGGAGCGTTGAAGGAGGCCGACGGCGGGCGGGCCGCGATCGTGCTCGCCGACTGGCCCACCGGTGCGCGCGCCGACGTATCGCCGCTGCCCTCCGGGGCGCGCTGGGCACTCGACCTGGTCGAGGCGCCGGGCCGCCTGCAGGGCGCGCTAACCGCCATGTTGACCGGGGTTGCCGTCGTCGATGACCTCGGTGCCGCCCTGGATCTTGTCACCGCCCGGCCGACGGTGCGGGCCGTGACGCGCGATGGTGACGTGGTCGGCCCGGGGTGGCTCGACGGGGGATCGGACCGCAAACCCAGCACGTTGGAGATCGCCGGCCAGATCGACAAGGCGCGCACCGAGCTTGCCGCCGCCGAGACCCGGGTCGCCGAACTCGCCGCCGCGCTCGCGGGTGCCGTGGCTGAGCAGGTCAGCCGGCAGGATGCCGCAGAACAGGCGCTGGCGGCCCTCAATGAGTCCGACGCGGCGATCTCGGCCATCTACGAGCAGCTGGGCCGGCTCGGGCAGGAAGTCCGGGTCGCTGAAGAGGAGTGGCGGCGGCTGACCGCTCAGCGTGACCAGTTGGAGGCCGGCCGCACTCGGACTCTCGAGGAGCTCACCGAACTCGAGACCCGTCTGCACACCGCCCAGGAGATGCACACCGTCGTCGACAATTCCCCGGGTGACCGGCAGGAGTTACAGGCCGCCGCGGACACTGCCAGAGCGGTTGAAGTCGAGGCCCGGCTGGCGGTGCGCACGGCCGAGGAACGGGCCAATGCCGTTCGTGGAAAAGCTGATTCGCTTCGGCGGGCAGCCGCAAACGAGCGGGTTTCCCGACAGCGGGCCGAGCAGGCCCGGGCTGCCCGCGCGCACGCCGCCGAAGTGGCCGCCGTGGTGGCCGAAGCCGGCCGGAAGGTGGCGAACCGGTTGGCCGACGTCGTGGTCGCAGCCTCGCAGTTGCGGGATCAGTTGACCGCCAGGCGCCAGCAGATGGTCACCACCATGGCGTCGGCGCGGGCGGAGGTCACTGCGCTCAACGCCCGCATCACGACACTGACCGACGCACTGCATCGCGACGAGGTCGCCAAGGCCCAAGCGATATTGCGGATCGAGCAACTCGAGACGATGGTGCTCGACCAGTTCGGCATGGCCGGTGACGACCTGATCGCCGAATACGGACCCGACGTCGCGCTACCACCGACCGAACTCGAGATGGCCGAGTACGAGCAGGCCAAGGAGCGGGGCGAACAGGTCAGCGCACCCGCGCCGATGGTGTTCGACCGGGCCACCCAGGAGCGCCGCGCCAAGCGCGCCGAACGTGAACTCGCAGAGTTGGGACGGGTCAACCCCCTGGCGCTGGAGGAGTTTGCCGCACTGGAGGAGCGGTACAACTTCCTGTCCACCCAACTCGAAGACGTCAAGGCCGCGCGGAAGGACCTGCTCGACGTGGTGTCCGACGTCGACGCCCGGATTCTTCAGGTGTTCGCCGAGGCCTACGCGGACGTGGAACGTGAGTTCACTGAGGTCTTTTCGGCGCTTTTCCCCGGCGGTGAGGGCAGGCTGCTGCTCACCGACCCGTCGGACATGCTCACTACCGGGGTTGAGGTGGAGGCCCGTCCACCCGGGAAGAAGGTGAAGCGGTTGTCGCTGCTGTCCGGTGGCGAGAAGTCGCTGACCGCGGTGGCGATGCTGGTGGCGATTTTCCGGGCCAGGCCGTCCCCGTTCTACGTCATGGACGAGGTTGAAGCCGCCCTCGATGATGTGAACCTGCGCCGGTTGATCGGGCTGTTCGAGCAGTTGCGCTCGCAGTCCCAGCTCATCGTGATCACCCATCAGAAGCCGACGATGGAGATCGCCGACGCGCTCTATGGGGTGTCGATGCAGGGCGACGGCATTACCGCGGTCATTTCCCAGCGGATGCGCGGGGAAAACCTGGTTGCCACCGCCACCGCCACCGCCACCGAGCCCGCCTGAGCCTCGTCGGCAGTCGGGCTCAGCCGGACTTCTGGTTCGGCGGTGCGTTCGGATTCGCGAAGCTCGGAGCCTTCGTCTGGGGATGGGGTGAGCCGATCTTCGCGTTCAGGTTCGGACTGGTGATGGTCGGCATTTTGACCGGCGGTGCCACGGGCGACGCATAGGGCGCTTGCGGGTCAGGGCCGGCTGGGTGGCCGGCCGGTGGCCGGCCGGTCGTCAATCTCGGATTCTCACACCGATCCGGCGCAGTCGGATCAGATCGGCCGCCCCGGCGCAGTGCAGGCAGACCCGGAGTTCCTCGATGAGCGTGCTGAGCACGTCGGTGACGGCGGCCGCCGACTCGATGGCCGGCGCCAGTAGCGGACGGGCCAGCGCAACGACATCGGCGCCCAGTGCCAGCGCCTTGGCGGCATCCATGCCGGTACGGATCCCGCCGGACGCCATCAGCGGCAGACCCGGCAGCGCTTGGCGCGCCTCCAGCAACGCCTCAGCGGTCGGTATGCCCCAGTCGGCCAGGGCGGGGGAGCGCACCTCGCCGTAACGGACGACCTGCTCGACCCGGGCCCACGAGGTGCCGCCCGCCCCGGCCACGTCGACCGCTGCGATCGGCAGCCCCCGCAGGCGCTCGGCGGCAGCCGTTCCGATCCCGTGGCCGACCTCTTTGACCAAGACCGGGTAGTCCAACTCGGTGGCCAGCCTGCGCAATGCGTCCAGGGACCCGCTGAAGTCGGTGTCGCCGGCTTCCTGCATGGCCTCCTGAAGAGGGTTGGTGTGCACCGCCAGTGCATTGGCGCCAATCCTGCGCAGGGCCGCGGCGACCAACTCCACCGGGGTTCCGGCCAGCTGAGCCAGGCCGATGTTGCCGATCAGCAGGACGTCGGGAGCGAGGTCGCGGACCTCGAAACTCACCGCCGCGGCGGTGCTGGCGGGGTCGTTGCCGAGCATGATCCGCTGCGAGCCGAGCATCAGTCCGATCCCCAGCTTCTGGGCGGCCTGGGCCAGGTTGCGGTTGATGGTTCCCGCCAGCTCGGCCCCACCGGTCATCGCCCCGATCAGGATGGGGGCGCGCAGCCGGGCATCCAGGAAGCGGGTGCTCAGGTCCACCTCGCTCAGGCTGGTCTGGGTCAGCGCGTCATAGGGCAGTTCGAAGCGCTCCAGGCCCGTGGTGAGCCGCCCATGATCAACCGGTCCGGTCAAGCAGGCGTCGATATGCCGCAGCTTGCGGGCCGACAGGCCACCCTCGCCGGTCATCGCGGTGATACCTGGGACAATGACGGCGTGTCCCAGGGTATCTGGATCGCCATCGCGGTCATCGCCGTCCTCGTCGTCATCGCGCTGGTGGTCGGGTTGGTGCGCTACCGGCGCAGCAAGATCAGTTTGCAACGCCCTCCCGAGGCTGCCACACCCATCGACCGATCCGGGTCCTACACCGCGGCCTCGGGCATTACGTTCACACAATCGTCAGAACCCGGCCTGGGGATCCCGAACGTCGGCGATGACGCCGCCGTCCCGCGGGACTCCCCGAAGCGGCCGATCGCTCAGGTGCACCTCCCGGAACCCCCGGTGGTGGACGAGACCATCGCCCGGGACACCGGAGTTCTGACGCCCACGGTCGCCGAGGCGCCTGCTGTGCCCGATGTCGGGGCCATCGCCCCTGCTGTGTCTGATGTCGGGGCCATCGCCCCTGCTGTGTCTGATGTCGGGGCCATCGCCCCTGCTGTGTCTGATGTCGGGGCCATCGCCCCTCCGGCGGGCCGCCTGGAGCGGTTGCGCGGGCGGCTGGCCAAATCGCAGAACGCATTCGGCCGCAGCATGCTCGGGCTGCTCGGTGGCGGCGACCTCGACGAAAGCTCCTGGGAAGAGGTCGAAGACACCCTGTTGATCGCCGACCTGGGTCCCGCGGTCACCGCATCGGTGATGGAGAAGCTGCGTTCGGCTCTGGCAGCGGGCACGGTGCGCAGCGAGGCCGATGCCCGGGCCGTGTTGCGCGAGGTGCTCATCGGCGAACTTCATCCCGGATTCGATCGTTCCATCAAAGCTCTGCCCCATGCCGATAAGCCCTCGGTACTGCTGGTTGTCGGGGTCAACGGCACCGGGAAGACCACCACGGTCGGCAAGTTGGCCCGGGTCCTGGTGGCCGACGGCCGCCGGGTGGTGCTTGGTGCGGCCGACACCTTCCGGGCCGCCGCCGCCGACCAGCTCCAGACCTGGGCGGTCCGGGTGGGTGCTGAAGTGGTTCGCGGCGCCGAAGGGGCCGATCCGGCCTCGGTCGCGTTCGACGCCGTCGACGCCGGCATCAAGTCCGGCGCCGACGTGGTCGTCATCGACACCGCCGGGCGGCTGCACACCAAGACCGGTCTGATGGACGAACTCGGCAAAGTCAAGCGGGTGATCGAGAAGCGCGCCGCCGTCGATGAGGTGCTGCTGGTGCTCGACGCCACCATCGGGCAGAACGGCCTCGCCCAGGCACGGGTGTTCGCCGACGTCGTCGATATCACCGGGGTGGCGCTGACCAAGCTGGACGGCACCGCGAAGGGCGGCATCGTGTTCCGGGTTCAACAGGATCTCGGGGTGCCGGTGAAGCTGGTCGGTCTCGGCGAGGGGCCCGACGATCTGGCTCCGTTCGAGGCAGCGGCGTTCGTCGACGCACTGCTCGGCTGACTGCGCATCGCCTCCTAAATCACCTGGTGTAACAACAGCGAAACGCAACCCGGCAATCCGTTCACCTGCCGGCAACACGACGTTGCGGCCGATGAAACAAGCACTGCGCAAGGTTCCTCACGTGCCGCCGGTTCTCGGCGGTGAAAAGGAGGAGACTTCGAGTGGATCTATTCCCGGTAATGGGAGCGTCGGACGCCGGCGACACCGCGTGGGTGCTGGTTAGCGCCGCATTGGTGTTGTTGATGACCCCGGGCCTGGCGTTCTTCTACGGCGGCATGGTGCGTGCGCGCGGCGTACTCAACATGATCATGATGAGCATCAGCGCGATGGGCCTGGTCACGGTTCTGTGGGTGCTCTACGGATATTCGTTGGCGTTCGGCAACGACAAGTTCGGACTGTTCGGCGACCCCAGCCAGTACTTCGGCCTCAAGGGGTTGATTGGGGGCAATGCCTTCACTGAGGTCATCGCCGATCCGGCCGCGGGCATCGAGGCGGTGGCCGAGGTGAGCATTCCGCTGGCCGGCACCATCCCGATGTCGGTGTTCGTGGCGTTCCAGTTGATGTTCGCCATCATCACCGTCGCGCTGATCTCGGGCGCGGTCGCCGACCGTCTCAAGTTCAGCGGCTGGCTGGTGTTCGCCGGACTCTGGGCCACGTTCGTGTACTTCCCGGTGGCGCACTGGGTGTTCGCCTTCGACGGCGTCACCGCGGAGACCGGCGGCTGGATCGCCAACAAGCTCAAGGCCGTCGACTTCGCCGGCGGTACGGCCGTCCACATCAATGCCGGTATCGCGGCTCTGGTGCTGGTGCTCATCCTGGGTAAGCGTCTCGGGTGGCCGGGCACACCGATGCGTCCGCACAACCTGCCGTTCGTCATGCTCGGCGCCGGACTGCTCTGGTTCGGCTGGTACGGCTTCAATGCCGGGTCGGCGCTCGGCGCCGGCGGTGTCGCCGGCACCACGTTCGTCACCACGACGATCGCGACCGCGGCGGCGATGCTCGGCTGGCTGCTCACCGAGCGGATTCGGGACGGTCACGGCACCTCGCTGGGTGCGGCGTCGGGAATCGTGGCCGGGCTGGTGGCCATCACCCCGGCCTGCTCGTCGGTCAACGTGGTCGGGGCGCTGGCGATCGGCGCCACGGCCGGCATCCTGTGTGCGCTGGCTGTCGGGCTGAAGTTCAAGTTTGGCTTCGACGACTCGCTCGACGTGGTCGGTGTGCACTTGGTGGGCGGTCTGGTCGGCACCTTGATGGTCGGCCTGGTGGCGACCGAAGAGGCTCCGGCAGCGGTGAAGGGTCTGTTCTACGGCGGTGGCTTCGACCAGCTGTGGCGCCAGGCCGCGGGTGCCTTCGCGGTTCTGGGGTACTCGGCAGTGGTCACCGCTATCTTGGCCTTGATCGTGAAATACACCATCGGACTGCGGCTTGACCGTGAGGCCGAGGCCACCGGAATCGACGAAGCCCAGCACGCGGAGACCGCGTACGACTTCACCGTCGCCGGCACCAGTTCGGTCTTCCCTCGGACAAGCGCGGAGGTATAGGAAACATGAAGCTGATCACTGCGATCATCAAGCCGTTCACACTCGAGGACGTCAAGACCGGGCTGGAAGAGATGGGCGTCCTGGGGATGACGGTCAGCGAGGTTCAGGGCTACGGGCGGCAAAAGGGTCACACCGAGGTCTACCGCGGTGCGGAGTACTCCGTCGACTTCGTTCCCAAGGTGCGGGTCGAGGTGGTGGTCGACGACGCCGCGGTCGACAAGGTCGTTGACGTCATCGTCGCCGCCGCCCGCACCGGCAAGATCGGTGACGGGAAGGTATGGGTCAGCCCGGTGGACGCCGTGGTGCGGGTCCGTACCGGCGAGCGGGGATCTGACGCCCTCTGATCGTGAGGGTGACGGGCCGCTGTTCGATGAATGGTGTTCGATGACCAAACGGATGGATGATCCCGCCGCCGGCCGGCCTTCAGGGCCGGCGGCGGGTCCGCCGCATGCCGCCACCGATCTGGCGGCGGCGAGCCGCCAGTTACTCGAGGGGGCCCACCGCCGTCTCGACTCGGCCGGACTGCGCGAGGCACTGGTGGATCTCCACGAATTGTGGCTCACCTCGAAGGCCACCGAACTCGGGATCACCGCCGACAGCGGCTTCGCATTGGTCGCCACCGGTGGTCTGGGCCGGCGCGAATTGGTCCCGTTCTCCGACTTGGATCTGATGCTGGTCCACGACAGCATGCCCGAGGACCTCGTCGGCGAGATGGCGGAGCGGTTGTGGTACCCGTTGTGGGACGCCAACATTCGGCTCGACCACAGTGTGCGCACCGTGCCCGAGGCGCTTTCGGTGGCGGGTTCGGACATCGCCGCGGGCCTGGCGATGCTGGAGGTCCGGCACATTGCCGGGAACGAACGGCTGTCGGCCACCCTGATCGACGGCGCGCGCCAGCAGTGGCGGTCCGGGATCGCGACGCGGTTCGACGACCTCGTTGCCGCCACCCGCAGTCGTTGGCACCGCAGTGGCCAGATCGCGCATCGTGCAGAACCTGACCTGAAGTGCGGAATGGGTGGACTGCGAGATGTGCAACTACTGCGGGCGCTCGCCCTGGCGCAGTTGACGGACGTCTATCCGGTCCTGGCGCCGGACTCGCCTGCCGGTTCACTTGCCGGGGCGCACCTCGCGTTGCTGAACGTTCGCACCGAACTGCACCGCGTCTCCCGCCGGGGGCGGGATCTGCTGCTGGCCCAGTTCGCTGACGAGGTCGGCGCGGCGCTTCGTATCGGAGACCGGTTCGACCTCGCCCGGATGCTCTCCGACGCGGCCCGCACGGTCAGCTACTACGTCGACGCCGGACTGCGAACCGCGGCGAACGCAGTGCCGCGCCGGGGGCTGGCCAAACTGCGCAGGCCGGTCCGTCGGCCACTGGACGAGGGCGTCATCGAGTACGCCGGCGAGATCATCCTGGCCCGTGACGCCCGGCCGCAGCGCGATCCCGGCCTGGTGCTGCGGGTTGCGGCAGCTTCGGCTGCCACCGGAATCCCGATCGCCGCCCCGACGCTGGGTCGGCTGTCCGACACCGCTCCGGAGCTTCGCGCCCCCTGGCCGAGGGATGCCGTCGACGATCTGCTGGTGTTGTTGACAGCCGGTCCCACGGCGGTGACCACCATCGAGGCGCTTGACCGGACCGGGCTGTGGGGCCGACTGTTCCCGGAATGGGGGGCGATCCGCGACCTGCCGCCGCGGGATCCGGTGCATACCTGGACCGTTGACCGGCATCTGGTCGAAACCGTATCGCGGGCAAGCGCATTCACCACCCGGGTGTCCAGGCCCGATCTGCTGGTGCTCGGTGCGCTGCTGCACGACATCGGTAAGGGCCGCGGCGGCGACCACAGCGAGATCGGCGCGGAGCTGGCGGTGCAGGTGGGAAACCGACTGGGCCTGTGGCCGTCGGATGTCAGGTTGCTCGCGGCGATGGTCCGCCATCACCTGCTGCTCCCGTCGACAGCCACCCGGCGAGACCTCGCCGACCCGGCGACCATCGGGGAGGTCGTCGACACCATCGGCGGCGATTCGGTGCTGCTGGAACTGTTGCAGGTCCTGTCCGAGGCGGATTCGCTGGCAACCGGACCCGGTGTGTGGGGGGACTGGAAGGCCGCCCTGATCGGTGACCTGGTGCGACGCTGCCGGGGAGTGATCGGCGGCGAGGACCACATTCAACCGGAACCCATTGACCCTGAGCACCTTTCGCTGGCCGGTGATGGCGGTGTTCATGTCGTGTTGAAGCCCGGCGACGTTCCGCACACCTACCAGGTCACCATGACCGCGCCAGATCGCCGCGGACTGCTGTCTCGTGCCGCCGGAGTGCTGGCCTTGCACTCGCTCGGGGTGCATTCGGCGACGGTGAACAGCGCGGTGCTGTCCGGTCGGTGTATCGCGATCAACACGTTCGTGGTGTCCCCGCAGTTCGGCGCGCCACCGGCGGCCGAATTGCTCCGCCAACAGTTCAAACTGGCTCTCGACGGTGAACTCGACGTGTTCGCGGCACTCGAGAAGCGTGGCCGCGATGCCGCCGTGCACGGTGGGCGGCAGGCGGGCGAGCCCTCACCCGCCGTCCCCGCCGCCGCGGCGGCTCCGCCGGTCATCCTGTGGCACGACGGGGTGGATCCGCACGGCGCGGTGGTCGAGATCCGCTCCGGTGACCGCACCGGGCTGTTGGCCATGCTGACCCGGGTCTTCGAACGTGCCGGGGTGGACATCGCCTGGGCCAGGATCACCACTCTCGGCTCCTCGGTGATCGACGCTTTCGCGATCACGGACCCCGGCGTCGCGGGCCGTCAGACGCTGGAAGGTGACCTTCAGGCTGTGCTGCCCGCCCCGCCGCCCGGGGCACCGGTACAGGAGGCGGGCTGACCCGCCGCGGCGGCGATGGGCTGGGAACGGATAACCGGCCGGACAGTGGTTAGTCTGAGCAGGTGTTTGAATCCCTCTCCGACCGGCTCAACGGGGCGCTCGCCGGGCTGCGCGGCAAAGGCCGGCTGAGCGACGCCGACATCGACGCGACCGCCCGGGAGATCCGGCTGGCGCTGCTGGAAGCCGATGTCTCGCTACCCGTGGTGCGCGACTTCATCGGCCGGGTCAAGGAGCGTTCCAAGGGCGCGGAGGTCTCCGGTGCGCTCAATCCGGCCCAGCAGGTCGTCAAGATTGTCAACGACGAACTCGTCGGCATCCTCGGCGGTCAGACCAGGCAGCTGGCGTTCGCCAAGACTCCGCCGACGGTGATCATGCTCGCCGGTCTGCAGGGTGCGGGAAAGACCACGCTGGCGGGCAAGCTCGCCAAGTGGCTGAAGGGGCAGGGGCACACCCCGCTGCTCGTGGCCTGCGACCTGCAGCGTCCCGGTGCCGTCACCCAGTTGAAAGTGGTGGGGGAGCGCGCCGGAGTGAGCGTGTTCGCCCCGCACCCGGGAACCGCGGCGGACGCCCCGGAGATCGGCGGGGTGGGCCCGGGTGACCCGGTGTCGGTGGCCGCCGCCGGGCTGGCCGAGGCCAAGGCCAAACTCTTCGACGTCGTCGTCGTCGACACCGCCGGCCGGTTGGGTATCGACGACGTCCTGATGGCTCAGGCCGCCGCGATCCGCGATGCGGTCCACCCCGATGAGACGCTGTTCGTCCTCGATGCGATGACCGGCCAGGATGCGGTCGCCACCGCGGAGGCCTTCGGCGCCGGGGTCGGCTTCACCGGTGTGGTGCTGACCAAACTGGACGGCGACGCCCGAGGCGGCGCGGCGCTGTCGGTACGCGAGGTCACCGGCGTTCCGATCCTGTTCGCCTCGACCGGGGAGAAGTTGGAGGACTTCGACGTCTTCCACCCGGATCGGATGGCGAGCCGGATTTTGGGTATGGGCGACGTCCTGTCGCTGATCGAGCAGGCCGAGCAGGTCTTCGATGCGCAGAAGGCCGAGGAGGCCGCCGCCAAGATCGGCTCCGGCGAGCTGACCCTGGAGGACTTTCTCGAGCAGATGCTGGCGATCCGGAAGATGGGGCCGATCGGCAACCTGCTCGGGATGCTGCCGGGCGCCGGACAGATGAAAGACGCACTGGCCGCCGTCGACGATAAGCACCTTGACCGGGTGCAGGCGATCATCCGCGGTATGACACCCGAGGAGCGGGCGGACCCGAAGATCATCAATGCTTCGCGTCGGCTGCGTATCGCCAACGGGTCGGGGGTCAATGTCTCGGAGGTCAATCAGCTCGTCGACCGGTTCTTCGAGGCACGCAAGATGATGTCGCAGATGGCCGGTGCGATGGGTATGCCGTTCGCACGCCGATCTTCGAAGCGCAGCGCCAAGGGGAAGAACGCGAAGAAGGGCAAGCGGGGTCGGGGGCCGACGCAGCCGAGGACACGCAACCCGCTGCTGGGCGGTGGCATGCCGGGGATGCCCGAAGGCTTCCCCGATCTGTCGCAGATGCCTGAGGGTCTCAACGAGTTGCCGCCCGGTCTGGCCGATTTCGACCTCTCGAAGCTCAAGTTCCCCGGCAAGCACTGAGTTGAGCGTCTCCACGGCGCTTCACGTGCGGGGGCGCGGACTGCCCGGGGGCGAGCCCGTGGAGTGGTGGATCGTTGACGGCGCACTGCGCAGCGAACCAATCCCCGGAGCCCGGACCGTGTTCGGTCGGGACGGGTTTGACGGCTGGATCATCCCGGGTCTGGTCGACGCCCACTGCCACGTCGGTCTCGGGCCCCACGGCGCCGTCGGCATCGATGAGGCGGTTACCCAGGCGCAGACCGAGCGCGGAGCAGGTGCGCTGCTCCTGCGCGACTGCGGTTCGCCGATCGACACCCGGTCGCTGGCCGGCCACCACGATCTGCCCGAGATCATCAGGGCTGGAAGGCATCTCGCCCGACCCAAGCGCTACTCCCAGGGCTATGCCATCGAACTGGCAGACGAGTGGCGCCTGCCGCAGGCGCTGGCCGAGCAGGCCCGGCGCAGTGACGGATGGGTCAAGATCGTCGGCGACTGGATCGACCGTTCGGTGGGTGATCTGGCACCACTGTGGTCCGATGACGTCCTGGCGGCGGCGGTCGCCGCGGCGCATGCCGAGGGCGCCCGGGTGACGGCCCACGTATTCGGAGAGGACGCACTGCCCGGCCTCATCGGGGCCGGGATCGACTGTATCGAACATGGCACCGGGTTGACCGACGACACCGTCGCAATGATGGCGGAGCGTGGCACCGCGTTGGTTCCCACCCTGATCAACGTCCAGAACTTTCCCGAATTCGCCACTGCGGCAAGCAAGTACCCTATCTACGCCGCGCATATGCGTGATCTCTTCAGCCGTTGCGCAGACCGCATCGGGGCGGCCCGGGAGGCCGGTGTACCGATCTATGCCGGCAGCGACGCCGGCGGGGTGATGCCGCACGGACTGATCGCGGCGGAGGTTGAGGCGCTCAAGGGCATCGGAATGTCGCCTACCGAGGCCCTCGGCGCGGCATGCTGGGATGCCCGATCCTGGTTGGGGCGGCCTGCCTTGGCTGACGGGGCGCCGGCAGACCTGCTCTGCTTCGTCGCCGACCCACGCGGCGGTGCGGGGGTGCTGTCCCGGCCGGACCTGGTCATCCTGCGCGGTCGGATCTACTGACTATGCGGTACTGACACCGGTTACTGCTGGGCGAAACCCCAGTCCAGCAGGGCGCGACCTTGGCTCCACAAGTCATCGTCGCCGTACATCATCACCGCGACCAGTCGTCTGCCGTTTCGCTGCGCCATCGCCACATACGTTTCCTGGGCCAGGTTGGTGTAGCCGGTCTTTCCGCCGATGTAGCCCGGGTAGCTGGTCAGCAGTCGGTCCTGGTTGGAGATCTGCTTCGCACCCCCGGCGCCGTCGGGGAATGTCGCCGCCCGTTGCGCCATGATGTGGGGGATCAGCGGGTAGTTCAGCGCCGCCCGGTAGATCACTGCCAGGTCATGGGCCGTCGTGACGGACTCCCACCCCGGTCCGTCCAGGCCCGACGGGGAGGCGGCGCGGGTGCTGCGCGCTCCGACCTGGACCGCCTTCGCGTTCATCTTCGCGATCGCGGTCTGGTAGCCGCCCAGCATGTCGGCGAGCATGTTGGCCGCGTCATTGCCGGACACCATGAGCAGCGCGTCGAGCAGGTTCCGGGCGGTATAGACCTGGCCCGGCACCAGCCCGACGCAGGAACACTCCACGTCAGTGTTCGCCTCGGTCGCGCGGGCCGCGGCGTTCGGAGCGACCTGGTCGAGCACCGTCATCGCCAGCAGGGCCTTGATGGTGCTAGCCGGGGCGTGGGCGCCATAGGGGTCGTTGCCACCGAGGATCCGGCCGCTGATCAGGTCCGCGACCAGCCAGACCGGTGCGGGCCCGGCCGGCAGGGCTGCCTGCGGATTGGGCTCCGCCACTGCCACCGGAACGGCCGTGGGAAAGACCAGCAGGCCGACCGCGAACATCGCCGAACCGAGGGCGCGCCGTACCGACATGTGCGCCGACGCTAGTCGGATTCAGCCGCTTGTCGGGTTGCGGCGGGGTCTCTAATCGGTTGCGAAGCCAACTGAGGCGCGGGTCGGCTGACCCGTACGGCATCTGCTCGCCGGAGGGGGCCAATAAGCGCTATCGCGGCGGTTTCACTGAGTTGGCGACTGAAATCCACGTCGCCAGATTGTCGTAGCCCAGACCTACAATCGAATGTATGTTCGAAACCGGGTTGCGGGTGGTGGATGATGCGGGGGTGGTCGCCGAGATCGGGTCGGCGACGCGGGCGGAGGGGTCGGCGGCGGCGCGGCGGTTGGCGGCGATCGCGGAGTTGGTGCGGCGTCGCTGC
>Ga0116183_1002008_pt1 | contig 22357 bp, 18 predicted proteins | sample AD_UKC078_MetaG_FD_89753 | JGI IMG/M metagenome (GOLD analysis project Ga0116183, IMG submission 89753) | Active sludge microbial communities of municipal wastewater-treating anaerobic digesters from USA - AD_UKC078_MetaG | ecosystem: Engineered > Bioreactor > Anaerobic > Digestate | place: USA... | reverse complement strand
GCAACCTTTTTTATGGTGCGCGCATACAAATTCACAACTTGAATCAGGCAGGACGAAAAGGAGACGATCTATGCGTACGAAAGAACAGTATTTTGAAGGACTGAAAAAACTTGAGCGAAACCTCTATTTCAACGGTCAGAAAATAGACCGTGACGACCCGGTGCTGGACCAGCCCAAGGGGGTCATCGGCGTGACCTTCGACCTGGCGGCCGACCCGGAAACAAAAGATCTGTGCACCGCCAAAAGCCACTTAAACGGCGAAACCATCAACCGCTTCTGCCATATTCATCAGACAGTGGAGGATCTGCACAAGAAGCAGGACATGACCCGCATGCTGGTACGACGCGTCAGTCAGTGTATCGGCCGCTGCATGGGCGTGGATGCCATCAATGCCATAAACGCCGTGTCGTTTGAGGCGGACAAAATCAGGAAAGGCGAAACTGAATATTACAATAATTTTCTGAAGTGGTTGGAATATTTCCAGAAGAACGATCTGGTCGGTTGTTGCGCCCAGACCGATGTCAAGGGGCTGCGCATGCTCAGGCCGGCCGAGCAGCCGGACCCCGACCAGTATCTGCACGTAGTGGAAGACCGTCCCGACGGGATCGTCGTGCGCGGCGCGAAGGTGCATATCACGTTTGCCTCCGTGGCGGATGAAATACTGGTGGTGCCTACGCGCGCCCTTACAAAAGACGAAAAATCCTATGCCGTCTCCTTTGCCGTTGCGGCGGACCACGAAGGAGTCAAGCAGGTGCTCTCTCCGCATAATATGTACAATCGCACCCATTACAAGCGCGGTTTCGACTGGGGCTTTGTAGATTCCTATGTGATTTTCGATGATGTTTTCGTGCCCCGTGAGCGGATCTTCCTAAACGGCGAATATCAGCACGGCGGCATCTGCGCGCTTCTGTTTGCGTTATTCCACCGCCACAGCTATTCCGGCTGCAAACCGGCCGTAGGCGACATGCTGATCGGTTTTGCCTCGCTGGCGGCGGAAATGAACGGCATCGACAAGGCACCGCATGTGCGTGAAAAAATATCCGAGCTCATCAAGATTACCGAACTGGGCTACGCGGCCGGTTTTACCGCCTCAGCGATGGGCAAGCCGGAAGTCTATATGCCGGGCGCCGGCCTGGTGCCCTATGGGCCCGGCAGTTGCATTCCGAATTCCATATATGCCAACGTCGGCCGCTGCCTGACAGGCGAGGCGGTTTTTCACGAGCAGCAGATCCTTTGTGAAATCGCCGGCGGTATGCCTGCCACCTTCCCGCGTGAAGGCGACCTGATGAATCCGGAAACCAGACAACTGTTGGAGAAATACGTGAAGCGCAACCAGGAAATTTCCGTTGAAGACCAGATAAAATTCTGGTTGCTTTTTGCCGACTACACCAATTCCGCCAGTTCCGGCGCGATCTCCTACGGCGCGATGCACGGCGGCGGCTCGCCTATCATGGAGCAGATTGCCATCTACGGTCAGTATGATATCGATGCGTGTAAAAACGTTGTGCGCCGCATTGCCGGTATGCCGCCCGTCGAGAAAAAGAAAAAGAAGTAAAAACGTGAAAATAATTTTCAGGCATACAGGGCGCCCCAGGGCGCCCTGTTGTCGTTTCAGCGGAGTCTGTTCAATTAAGCGCTGAACGGTTTGACTGTTAAAGCGAAAGTAAAAAAGCCATATCATTTCTTTGCACCATTTTTCTCTCCTGTTGAAAAAAACTCTGAATTTGACAAGTAATCATAAAAATCAAAAAGATATCTCTGACAATCCGGCCCAGTAGTAAAAAAGTTGGAAAATCCTCTTGACTTTAGCCGGCGTGTTTGGCAATGACTATCGCGCTTTTCAACTGAAGAGCGCAATGTCCAGTAAGGTTGTTTATGCGGAAGTTCCCTCTTGTTGTTGCTGTTGTTGTGCTGGTTTTCTCGGTTTTCTTTCTTCCCCGGATTAACCCATGTATCTCCCATGCTGCGGATGCCTGCCTTGGTTGCCACGGCGACGCGGATAAACTCAAATCGATGATAAATGATGACGATTTCAATGCGCCCGCAGGAGCAGAGGGGTTTGGGTGAACTGGTCCTCCTCCGCGGGTCACGGAGGTCTACAAAGGTTTTTTGGTCACGCCTGAGAGTTTGGCGGATGACATTCATTTAAAACGCAATTGCTCACAGTGCCATAAAGGCAATCCGAAGGCCGCCGATAAAACAAATGCCCACAGGGGCCTGATTCCCAAACCATCAGAGAATATTAATACATGCTCTCCTTGTCATAAAACGATTGGCGAGCATTACAAAAAAGCACTGCACTACACGTCGGCTGGTCAGCGAAATGGTATACACAAGCGTTTTTCCAAGGCACAAGCCGATCAGTTCGATGCAAAAGTTTTCGAACAATCCTGTCGATCCTGCCATGCCAGCTGTGGAGATTGTCATGTCAGAACACCTTCTGTCTCCGGCGTGAAGCAGGGATTGTTTGCTAATCACAGATTTCAAAAAAGAAATGAGGAAAAAACCTGTGCCGCCTGTCATGGTGGACGTGTTTTTGCGGAGTTTACAGGGCGCGATAGCGGAGTCAGGGATATTCATTTTGAAAATGGGATGAAGTGCATCGATTGCCACAACGCAAAAGAACTGCATGGCGATGGCACGCAGGCAGCCGGCAAGGCGACGGTTAAAGGAAAGCCTGCCTGCACAGACTGTCATCAAGTAAACACTTCTACGCCCAGCGATAAAATTCACAGTCGGCACATGGGCAAAGCAAGCTGCCAGGCGTGTCATGTTGCATCTGAATATAATCAATGTTCCGCCTGTCATGTTGGCAAGGGGGCAACTCCGTCCCATGATCTGTTAATCGGGCGTGATCCTCAAAACAAAGACAGGCTGGTAACTTTACGTATGACGCCGGCGGCCCGTGACACCTTTGCTTCGGAAGGCCTCTTCATGGATAAATACGATCAGGTAGCCAACTTTGCCGCCTCGCCTGTTCACAACATACGTAAGAAAACGGCGAGAACCAGAACATGTGGGCCATGCCATACGCATAACAAAGAAGGATTCATTGTCCAGGAATCGTTTCCGAAAAACGGCTCCAGACAAAACGAAACTTTATTATACGACCATAAAGCCTACAGGCTTTACAAAAAACGATAATGAAACAGGAGGAACATCATGAGAGAAACACTTAAGTATTGTTTTCTTTTTGCCCTTGCAGGCTTGCTGGCCTTTGCACATACTGCGCTGGCGCAAGACGTCAAAGGCAATCTGGTCAGTGTCGACTGGCTGCAAGACAATCTAAAGAAAAAGGACGTTTTGGTTCTAGACGCGTCAAACACTAAAAATTACCTCGCCAAACATATACCTGGAGCAATCAGTGTTTCCTTTACCGCACAGGAGAGCACTTCTCAGGGAGTGAACTTGTCCTACGGGGGAGGCGTGGACTACTTTACCGACATGGAAACATGTCCTTACGCTTTTCAAGAGATGCCCGCGCAACAAATGGAAAAACTGTTCCAGTCCTGGGGGATCAGCCCGGACCTCAAAATTGTTATGTACGATGAGGGCGGTATCTTTCACGCAGCCAGACTTTTTTTCTCGCTTTACTACCACGGTTTCCCGGTCAAGAATCTCTACATTCTTGACGGAGGTCTTTCTAAATGGCAGGAGGAGGGATTCCCGGTAACAAAAGATATTCCCCCGGCGCCTCGTAAAGGAACTTTTCATGTTAAAAAGTTAAATCACGATGTCAAAGCAGACCTGCCGGAATTTTTGACCGCAACCGGTGATAGATTAAATAATGCCATAGTTGAAGGTCTTACCCCTGTTTGGCATTTTGGAGAGGCCTTAAGCTACGACAAAGCCGGTCACATTCCTTTTGCCATCATGCTTGGATATCCGGATTTTTTTAATGCTGACAAAACCTACAAGTCTCGTGAAGAAATACAGAAGATGCTTGATTACCTGGGTATCCTTCGCAATCAGCAGGTTTATACGCACTGCGGCGGTGGCCCGGGAGGATCTGTGCCATTTTTTGCGATAAAGTTTATTGCACAATATCCCAAAGTGAAGCATTTTCCCGAATCTCAACTCGCCTGGCTCTATGATGAGAGGGATCTTCCCTACTGGACTTATGACGCGCCATATCTGATGAGAAATACCAATTGGTTGCAGTGGTGGGGTGGTCAAAGGACTCGCAGCCTTGGCAGCATACAGGTAAGCATTGTGGATGTGCGTTCCTCCGAGGCCTACAATCAAGGCCATGTGCCTTTTGCATTGAATGTTCCTGTCGAAAACTTCAAAAATCATCTCAAAGACCCCTTGTCGCTGGCCCGGCTTTTGGGGGCTGCCGGCGTGAATGCATTGCATGAGGCCGTAGTAATTTCTGGTGACGGTATTACGAAGGAATCCGCTTTGGCATTTTTACTGCTTGAGCAGCTGGGGCAGAAAAAAGTTTCCATTTTCATGGATACGATGGAGTACTGGTCAAAGCGCGGCTATGCGTTGAAGAAAGATCGCACAGTAGTGGCGCCTAAAAAAGTAAGACATGATCTTGCTGTCCCGCCCGTTGATTACCAGGCGGCGCCGGGCAAAGCCGTTATCGCCGATCCGAACAGCACGAAAGGGTTGTATCCGAAAATATTCATCGCCTCAGGGAAAACCATTCCATCGCAGGCGGTCGAGGGTAAAGTGGTTCATGTTCCATATACCGAACTCTTGAACGAAGACGGTAGCCCCAAACCAGCCAAAGACATTTGGAATATCATATACAAAGCGGGTGTTACTCGTTACGCCGAACTGATATGCTTCTCCGATGATCCTGGTGAAGCGGCGATCAACTACTTCATCATGAAACTGATGGGCTTCCCTGATATTAAAGTCCTGGTATTTTAAAGGCAGATATCTTGACTTAAAAAGGGGCTGGTAATCCGGCCCCTTTTAGTTTTGAGCCCCAGGCGAACAAAATTTCTTCATCTTATTTCCCAGGCGCCCAGCCGCTGAATTTGCTTCACGGTTTCTATTCCGCCCGCCTGATCAGCCCCAACTGCATGTCGCGGCTGATCATGGCGGAATAGACATGATGCCTGGAGATTCCGACGATCAGCTTGCCGTAATTTTCCGGGCGAGCCATGGTTTTTTTCATCATGAGGAAAGTGACCCGTGATGAATGCTGTCTAATGTCTTTCGGCCCAGATTTTCATTCGGTTGGCTTCCCGGATGAGCTCTTCTTGAAAATCAGGGTGTGCGATGCTGATGAGAGCTTCCGCCCTCTCCCAGGTAGATTGACCTTTTAACTGCACCACGCCGTACTCTGTAGCCACATACTGCACAATTGAACGCGGTATCGTTACAATGGAACCAGGTTCAACCGAAGGAACGATGCGCGAGCGAAGCTGTCCGTTTTCGTCTTTATAGGTTGAGCTAAGAGCAATGATGCCCTTGCCGCCTTTGGACATGAACGCACCGAGAATAAAATCCAATTGGCCTCCTGTGCCTGATTTATGCTCTATTCCCACGGACTCGGAGCACACCTGTCCATACAGATCTACTTCGATGGCGTTATTGATGGCAACCACTTTGTTGTTGAAGGCGATTATCCGCGGATCATTGATGTAGTTGACCGGATAGGAGGCGCAGGTAGGGTTGCGATCCAGAAAATTGTAAAGCTTTTTGGTGCCCATGGCAAACGTATAGGCCATCTTGAGGTGATCCACTGATTTGTACCGGCCTGTTATACGGCCTGCATTATATAAATCGACGAATGAATCGACCAGCATTTCCGTGTGAACGCCCAGGTCTTTCAAGTCACTTTCGGCAATCATTTGTCCGATCAGATTGGGAAGCCCGCCGATCCCCAGCTGCAGGCAGGCGCCGTCTTCAATTTCTTTCATGATATGTGCGGCGATGCGGCGGTCCTCTTCTTTGGGCTCGGCCGGCGGCACCTCCGTCACCGGTGTGTTGTTTCCTTCGACAATGAAATCAACCCGTGAGATATGAATGGACTCCCGGTTGCCGCCATAGCAGTAAGGGACGGTTTTGTTGACTTCAACGATGACTTTTTTTGCCTTGTTCAAAACGGCGCTTGTCAGTGAGTTGGCCAAACCGTAATTGAAATATCCATTGTGATCCATTTCCGCCACGACGACAAAGGCCGTGTCAAAGTCACGGTACTTGCGGATTGTGCGCGGTCCCTGGTGATAGCACAGGGGGATGTAGTTGCACATATTTGCATCATGAAGGCGGCGGGATATTTTGCCGAAATGCCAGTCGTTCACAATGACATGTTCACGTTTGGGATCCGCCTCCACAATTTTCGGAATTTTTGAAAAGCAAACACCGCGGACGTCGATATTTTTAAGCAGGGGAATTCTTTTGGCGAGGGCCTCATCGAGCGCCTCGGGAAACATAACAAATTCACCGTAAAATATCTTGTCGCCGGACTTGATGAAACTGGCCGCCTCATCAGCGGTGACCAGTTTTTCTTTGTACTCCACATAAACGTCTTTCATCATTTCACCACCATTATAATATTCAGTACGTAACCGTACATGTCGCCGGCATCTTAAGAAATCAGTCCTCAAGAGTCAAATAAATAAAGGGCGGCAGATTGTTGCGAATTAAACATATCCCAAACAGCAAGTGAAAGCCGATGCATAGGCCCGTGTTGATATCCGGGTTGCGGATTATTTCTGCGCCGGTGTTGATTAACAACGCTGCCGGAAGGAGTGTTCTAAAGAAATATTTGACTTACCGGCCAAAGGCAATATAATCATGGATGATTTTTTCGCGTTGATTGCGCGGGCCGGCACGGTCTGCGGTCGGGTTCACGTCAGTTTTTGACTTCATGTCAGGGAGCGCAAAGATGACGGTCAGATCTGTGAGCGAAAAAAAACGGGACCGGGATATCCAGCTGCTTCAACAACAGCTCCAGGAACTCAGGCAGGCGCAGAGCAAAAGAAAGCAGGCGGAAGAAGAACTCAAGGAAAGCGAGCAGCGCCTCAAGAGCGTCATTGACGCCTCACCCATCCCCGCCTTCGTGATCGGCATGGATCACAAAATCATCTACTGGAATAAAGCCCTCGAGGAGCTCACCAAAATCAAGGCGGAAAGTGTTATCGGCACGTCCCAGCAGTGGCGGGCGTTTTACGCCAAAAAGCGCCCCTGCATGGCGGATCTGCTGGTGAGCCGCGAAAAAGAGAAGATCTCCAAATGGTACACGGGCAAATATGCTAAATCGAGGCTTTTGGAAGAGGCCTATGAAGCAATCGATTTCTTTCCCGACCTGGGTCGCCAGGGCAAGTGGCTGCGTTTTACGGCAGCCGTAATCCGCAACACGGCCCGTGAAATGATCGGCGCCATTGAGACACTGGAAGATATCACCCGCCGTAAGAAGGCCAAGGAAGCGCTGCTGGCCGCGCACAAGGAGCTCGAAGAGCGTGTTCAGGCCCGTACGTCGGAACTGGCCCGGACCAACGAGGCGCTTCTGGCGGAGCTGCTGGAGCGCCGTCAGACACAAAAAGCTCTCAAGCAGACCACCGACCATCTTTCTTTGCTTTTAGAGTCTCTGCCGATCATTTCCTATACAAGAAAAATGGACGGAACTTTCAGCATCACTTATGTGAGTAACACCATCGAGGAGATCGCCGGCTACATGCCCCGTTGCTTTATCGAAGATGATCACTTCTGGATGGAACATATCCATCCGGATGACCGCGAGCGGATCGCTGCGGAGCTCAAGAGCGCCATGGAGAAAGACACGCACCACTATACTTACCGTTTCCGCGTGATGGACGATTCCTACCGCTGGTTTTCCGATTACTGGCGCATCGCCCGCCACCCGTCCGGAACGGAAAGTTATATCGTGGGGGCGTGGCAGGATGTGACCGAGGACAAAAGAATCCGCCAGGAAGGTGAGCTCAGGCTCCAGCAGATGATTCAGACGCATAAGCTGACCGCGCTGGGCGAGGTGGTGGCGGGCGTCGCTCATGAAATCAACAACCCCGTCAGTTTCATCGCTTATAATGTTCCCGTACTCGAAGAGATATGGAATATGGTGGAAGAGATTCTGTCGCGTTCAGATGTTAAACATCCGGACTGGGGCAAAAGGGGCTTGTCTTATGATGAGGTCCGCAAAAATATGCAGGAAATCATTCAGGCCTTTAAAATAGGCGCCAACCGCATCAGTCGCGTCATTACCAGTCTGAAGGAATTTTCACGCTCGGATGAAAGTGTTCAAAAAAAACGCTTTTCCGTCTCCGATGTGATCGCGGGCGCCCTCATCATCGTGGGCGCTCAGATCCGGCGGACCGTATCGACAATCAATCAGGAAATAGAAGAGCGCCTTCCCCCCGTTTCCGGACATTTTCAAAAAATCGAGCAGGTGATCGCCAATCTGCTGATTAACGCCCACCAGGCCATTCCCGCCGACCGCAAGGGTCTTATCACGATCAGGTGCCGCTACATCGGACGCTTGAAAGCGGTGGTGGTGGATATCGAGGATAATGGCAAGGGCATCGAGCGTAAAAGCCTGAACCATATTTTCGATCCTTTTTTCACCACCCGCCGAGAGCTCGACGGCACGGGCCTGGGCCTTTCCATTTCCTACGGTCTGGTGAAGGAGCACCAGGGCATCATCAGCGTTTTGTCGCGCCCCGGCAGGGGGAGCCGTTTTTCTGTTTATCTGCCCACGGAGGGGGGGCGCAGTCTTAATTTGTGCCCGGCTCTTTTGTGCATAGACCATAATGTAAAATATTTAAAGGAGCTCAAGGCAAACTTTGTTGACGCAGTCATCTGGCGCTCCGAACCGCAGGATAAAATGGAAGACATCCTCAATTTTCTTGCGGAAAACCCGGAAGTGGATATGATCGCCTCCGAGGTGCGCCTGAAGGGATTTGACGGGTGGGAGCTTCTGGAAAAGATAAGGGCTAAACACCCGCTGTTGCCGGTGATTTTCTACTCGGCCGATCGCCGGGCCCTCAAGCCTCCCGCGGGAAGCGGCATACAGCCGGATTATGTCCTGCATAAACCGTTTCATATCGAAAAGCTTCAGAAAGTTATTCACGACCTGGGAAGACAGCAGTTATGAAAATTCTGATTGTCGATGACGAGGAACTTTCTCTGACCTCTGTGCGGCGGGTGCTTAAATGGCGCGGCATGAAAAATGTCGAGATATGCGACAACGGCCGCGATGCGATCCGGATAATCCGCGAGGATAATTTCGATATTGTGCTTCTGGATCTGCTGATGCCGGAAGTTGACGGCATGCAGGTGCTGGAAGCGACCAAACCCTTCTGTCCGCGCACGGAATTCATTATCCTGACGGCGGTCGATGATATTTCAACCACGGTCAAAGCAATGCGCCATGGTGCATATGATTACCTGGTCAAACCGGTGGACAACGAGCTGCTTTTTTTGTCTATAGAAAGGGCATACGAACGCAAGGGCCTGCTGGCGGGATTGTCGGCTAACGTCGCTTTTGAAGCGGACGGGATTCCGCCGGCCTTTGCCGATACGATCACGCGAAGTGCGCAGATGAAGTCGCTCATCTCCTACGCTCAGGTGATGGCGCTAAGCGGCAACCCTGTTCTGATCACCGGTGAATCCGGCACGGGCAAGGAACTCATGGCGCGCGGCATTCACCGGGCGGGGCCCGCACCCGACGGCCCGTTCGTGCCGGTCAATGTTTCCGCCATACCCGCCACCATGTTTGAAAGCCAGTTTTTCGGTCATGCCAAAGGGGCTTTCACCGGTGCGGACTCCAGCCACGCAGGCTTTTTCGAACAGGCGGATGGGGGCACGCTTTTTCTCGATGAGATAGGAGAACTGCCTGTCGGCCTGCAGTCCAAGCTCCTGCGCGTTGTCGAGGACAAAACATTTACGCCGCTGGGCGCGAGCCGTCCGGTGCGCGTTGATGTGAGGCTTGTTTCGGCCACCAACAAGGATCTGGACCGCGCCTGCCGGGAGGAGAAATTCCGTGTTGATCTGCTCTACCGGCTGAAGTCCGCCTATATCTGCCTGCCGCCCCTCAGGGAAAGAAGAGACGATATCCCGCTGCTGGCGGAATCTTTTTTGCGAAGCGCCTGCCTGAAACACAGAAAAAGTATTGACGGGTTTGCCCCGGAGGCCATGACGCTGCTTGCGCGCAGAGATTACCCGGGCAATATCCGCGAGCTTGCTCAGATTGTGGAAAATGCGGCTTTGCTGGCGGATGGATCCGTGATCCTTGTGTCTCATCTTGGAGGCGGGCCGGAAGCGCCAGAGACGCCGTCGTTGTCTTGCCGCACCCTTTGCACGCTCAAAGAGAATGACGCGGCGCATGTCCGGTTTGTTCTCGATGCCTTGGGGGGAAACCGCGCAGAGGCGGCCCGTGTTTTGGGTATTACGCTCAGGCAGCTGCAGCGCAAACTGGCGGAGTATAAATGAAGCATCCTTTTTGGTTTGTCTTTCTTATCTGCTTTCTTTTATTGTCCTGCGCGGGCGCCGGACGCTATGGCCCGCCTTCCGAAGGCGGCCCTTGTGTTTTGATGATTTCCGGTAAAAGCGGCCCGTCTCTTTACGTCGAACATGCCCGCCGCCTGGCTGCTTCCGGATACACGGTGTTGCTTTACAACGGCAATGACTTTCCGGTCAATCAGGTGCAGTTGTGTCAGGCGAAGATACGTGCCGTTTTGCAGGACGCCGGTTGTTTATCAGCGCTAAAGCCGGACCGGGCGGCGGTTATCGGCTATTCTCTGGGGGGCGCGGTGGCTTTGTCCTGCACCGCCGCGATGGAAGAAGAGATTGTCGGCGTGGTTGCCTATTATCCGGCAACCGCTTTGTTCGATGACCATGAAGGTTGTGTGGAAAGAATGCGTGTGCCGGTTCTGATACTGCAAGGTGAGGATGATCATTTTTTTAATTGCTGCACCGTAGAGCCGATCAGGCACATCAGTGACGCGGCCGCCGAACGGGGGAAACAGCTGCAACTGATCGTCTATCCGGGAGCCGGGCACGGATTCAACCTCGGGCCTTTCAAAAATAAAAGTCTCGATGAAGATTCCTGGAGGAGAACCCTGCAGACGCTGGAAATATATTTTGCTCCGTAACTCAATGCTGGAGGCCCTGACGCGCGGCTCAGTGCTTTGTATCATGATTTTTTTATTACGACGCGGTTTCTCCCCGCGTTTTTTCCGCGATACAGGGCTTCGTCGGCTCGTGCGATGATCGTATTGAAATCAGTGTCATGCGTGAGCAGTGCGGAAATACCGATAGTAGCCGTAACTTTGATCACAGCCTTGCCCACGTCTATTTCTGTTGCGGCAAGCGCGTCGAGCAGTCTTGTGGCGATGATGGCTGCCTGTTCCACGTTTGTTTCCGGCAGCAGGATAATGAATTCTTCCCCCCCCAGGCGACCTACGACATCCATCGGGCGCAGCTTGTGCTTCATCAGTTGAGCCAAGCTGCGTAAAACTTCATCACCCGCCCCGTGACCATAAGTGTCATTGATATTTTTGAAGTGGTCAAGATCCATGATGCACACGGACAAAGGAGAGCCTGAACGCCTGGCTCTTTGTATTTCATGTGTGAAAAGAACTTCGTATTTACGGCGGTTGGCCAGTCCTGTCAGATGGTCTGTCGAGGCCATTTCTTTGAGCTGATGCTCAAGGGCGCGGCGGCGGTCGATTTCTATGGCCAGTTCGCGGTTGATTTTTTCTGTCTCCAAAAGGAGGGCGAACTGTCTGCGTTGCGAAATTCCGAGGCGCATAGCGGTAGCGGAACCCAGCACAAAAGGCAGCATCAAAATGAAAAGCAGTTCGATGAGGTTTACCGGGGTGGCTCCCATATACCAGTTGGTTACCATCGTTATAACGACTGCGTACAGGCCTCCCGCGACAGCCAGTATAAATCTGATAGGTACAAACATCATCAGAAAAACAATTTGTATCATGATGAGGCCGATTATCCAGTAAGTCACCTCGGGCCGGAAATAAAAAAAGAGCATGAAGCCGGTAATACCGGCAAAAACAACCACCGTAACAGCCTTGCTGATTTTAAAAAAATCCGTGTCCGGCCTGATGTTTACAATGACCAGCATAAGTGAAAGCGCGATGATTAAACGATAGGACAAAAGATAGAAAAACGGCCTGGTCGTTCCAAGGGCGGTATAATCGGGCACAGCGAATAAAAGGAGAATAGCCGCCCATATGACAAGGACGATCCGTAGCTGTCCGGTTACTATGTTTTGAATGTGCCTCTGGTAAGCATCTTCCGTGCGGCGATTTTTAAACTCAGTCAGGTATATTGAGATTTCGTACTCTTCGGACGACGATTTCATTTCATGCGGCCTTCAAGTACTTTTATTTTAAATCGGAAACTTACTGATTTTATCGACATCGTGAAATCAACCGTTCGGCATACAATCCTTAATAAAAACCTCTCAATAGCGACCGGGGGCTTTTCAATCCCTCACGATCAGTACGGGAACGCTTTTGTCATGGTGGATCACCCCATAAGAGACGCTGCCTAAAACTGTGGCCGAAAGGGCGCTTCTCCCGTGCGAACCCATCACAATCATGTCCGCCTCTGCACGTTTCGCCTCTTTGATAATTTCCGCCACCGGGTACCCCATTTTGGTTAAAGTCCTGAATGTCACTTTATTTTTTTGACAAAGTTTCCTTACGTCCTCCAGATACTCTTCAGTAACTTCCTTCAGATAGTCCTCGACTGGTTCCACCATCTCTTTGGCAACTTTTGACGGCACGGTAGTGCCTCCCATGAAAAGACGCTTGTCGATAACGCTCAGGGCGATGATAGAGGCCCCCAGTTGCCGGGCGAGGTCAACCGCGAAGGTCGCCGCCTTCAGAGATGTTTTTGATCCGTCCACCGGTACGAGAATTTTTTTAACCATATCATCTCCCTCCATTATCAGAATTTTTATGGTCAGCCATGCACCGTTCGACCCGGCGAGCGGACTTGCCGAATCACTTGCGCGCGCCTGTCGCCTGCTGTTGCAAAAAAAACTGCAGGGTTTGGTTGCTTTACGGGTGATTCAGGGATTTGTTTTCCTTGATATCATTTCCGCCAGCGGGCCTCCCTCTCGCCAGACATGGCAGGTGTTGACCAGCATCTTCAGTGCGGCCTGGGCCGCGTCGGGGCTGAAACCGAACGGTTCGCGCGAGCGGTATGCCGCAAGACCCTGGAAGGCGGCCGGAGCCATGGCCTGTATAAGCTCAACCAGATGCGCGCATCCTTTTTTCCCACCTGCGATATTTTTCACTTGCTGTGTGAAACCCCTGGTGATGGCAAGCCCCCGGATGCGGGCCAGACAGCCGATGGTTTCCAGGCAAGCCTCGCGGGGAACGGACGTAAGCTCAACGTCTATATCCTCGATGAGAAGGCTTGTGCAATCGACCAGCAGGCTGACGCTCATGTGATGCATGACGCCTTCGGGAAACATTTCATCCGTGACCGTGTGCGAGTTCTGGAAGCGCTCATCGCAAAGCGAGCCTTCCACAATCATTTTACCGGCACCGTATTCGTAGGTAGATGTTTCAATGCGGCGTGTGTGCAGCTTTTTCCCTTTTATATTTCTGATAGGCTCCATGACTCCCTTTTGATGGCTGGTGCGGCCGGCCTTTACATTTCTTTCAGGAGTTTGTTTTCCGGCAACTTTTCCACCGCCTTACCGAAAGACTCCAGCGCATCTGAAAGTGAAGTAAATTCTGGAGAGTGCGCGAAGGGCACATCATTGAGGCCCCTTTTTTCGAGCGCCTCGATAACATCCTTGATCGAAAGAGAGCCGATATCGCGCGCCGGCTGGTAGGCCAGCTCGCCGTTACCTTCGACTTTGGCGGTGGTAAGGATGTTACTTTTTTTCAGCCCGAAAAGAATTTCATTGGTAAAGCGGATGGGAATTTCCAGACGCGCGGAGATCTCGCGGGCGGTAGAAGGAGGCAAGGCGCGTGCGAAGTTCAAAACCAGATGATGTGTGATCTGCAAAGCCAGGAGAGTTTTTATTCTGTGGCTGGCCTGCAGAGCATCCGGCTCAAATTCATACGTGTCCACATTCTGGAAGGCGAAGGAAAGCTCCGCTCCGTACAAAACGATGAACCAGCTAAGCTGAAGCCAGACCAGAAAAAGTGGCAAAGCCGCGAAGCTTCCGTAAATGGCATTGTATTTGGCAACCCCTATTTGAAAAGTGATATAGACCCACTGTATGACCTGAAATATGCTGCCGGCGATGATACCGGCAAAAAAAGCAGACGAAAACCGCACTTTGGTGTTGGGCATGAAAATATAAATGAAAGTGAAGACTCCCCACAATAGAGCATAGGGCAGCAATTTCAGAAAAAAGAAAACAGCGGGACCGATAAACTCCAGAAAAGTGAATTTTTCCACGATCGTTGTCATCTGCGCGGTGAAGAAGATAGTCAGGCCGCTGGATAAAATAAGCAGAACCGGGCACACCAGTATCAGCGACAGATAGTCGCCGAACATGCGCCCCAGCGGCCGCTTTTCCTTTACCCCCCATATATCATTGAAGGAGTCCTCTATCTGTCCGAGTACCTTGAGCACGGCCCACATCAGGATAATAAGACCTATGCCGGCGATGAGCCCTCCCTGGGTGTTGGCCAGCAGTGCGTTGGAAAACTCCATGATTCTTTGTAGAACGTCTTCATGGCCGGTCAGCCTTTCGCGCAACTGCTGTTCCATCAGCTTATCAAAGCCGAAACCCTTGGCAATGCCGAAGGCCATGGCAACAACAGGTACAATGGAAATCAGTGAATAAAAGGTCAGGGCCGAAGCGCGCAGGCGGCACTTGTCCTCGTCAAAGCCACGTACCGAAAGAATTAATACCCGGACAAGGTTCAAAAACAAAGATTTTCCCGGAGGAAGGGAACTGCGCCGGACCCTCCAGATATCGTGTTGCACAAAACTGATGATTTTTTGGAGGAGATTTTGATTGTTACTCATCGGAAGCCCCCGGCCCGGGTAATTTCACCGCTGTGGTCAGCCATGCACCGTGTACAAGGGTGTTCCGGCACGGTTTGTATTTGCCCGACGGCCTTTTTATGTAGAATAAAGTATAGAAAGAAGTGGCCCTTCTGTCAATGTAAAAGGTCATTTCTATGTGATTTGATTGTGGTTTATTAAATATGCAGGTGAAAGGGAAAAGGATAAAGGCTCTCAGGATGAAATGTACAGACGCGGCGGGCGGACAGATAGAAGTTCCGATGTCTGAATAGTTGGATGGCTGAAAACAGGCACAGCAAAATGCTTTGTTTCCTGGCAAGGCGACGAGTGTATCAAGTTTTTTCTCTAAAAGCCGATATTGAGTTCTGAGGCGAGCTTTTATGTATAACCGCACTGTGTCATTTGCCTGCACAGAAGAGGGAATATGTCTCCAAAAAATGATGATTCATCTCAAAGGGACAAGGTGTGCAATTTAAAAATGTATAATTTTATGATTCATCTATTTTGGCGTTATGCTGTCCGCTATTTTAAATTTTACGCAAATATCTGTAAAGTTCAGGGATATTTAAGTAATAATCAATAATAACATCATGTTACAATTAGGAGAAAGCAGTGAAGCTACAAAATATTATGACTCAGGCAATGTGGCGTATGTATGTTTCGACCACAATGTGAACAATTAACAAAAAATGTAGTTATGGCATTTATATTGCTTTGTATTACATAATTGAGTTTTTAGATAAAACAATGTTAATTCAAAGAAAGACCACATGGAACGGGAAAAGATCACTATGAACCACACGACAGACAGACAAGTATCCTATGAACCGGAGACCGCCTCGCCGCACAAACAGGTAAATTCTCAGGCAGATTCGCATGCGCAGTTGACGAGCGCGCTCAACAGTCTTACTGTTGCTTTGAAAACCCTGGAGTCAAAGATTAAAGAGGGTGAATCTACTTCAACTAAAATCGGCCAGATACTTGTGGCCAAAAAGATCATCGAGCCATCCGATCTCGACGAGGCGATGAGAAGGAAAAAAAAGGAGCCTCACAAATATCTGGGACAGATTCTTTGTGAGATGGGCTTTCCCCAGTCCATCATCATGAAGAATATTTATTTCAGCAATAAAAGAAAGAAACTGGGCGAAATTCTGGTGGAGCTGAACATGATTACCCCCGTGCAGCTGGAAGAAATTCTCGAGCTGCAGCAAAGCCAGAAAAGCTACGGGAGACATCAGCATCTCGGCACCTTGCTGGCCCGAAAAAGGATAATCAATGAGCAAGATTACATGAAGGCTCTTTCCGCCCATTTCAGCATGCCCGTTGTTTCCCTGAAGGGCTTCAGCGTCTATCCGACAATGCAAAAAGCCATCGGAGAGAAATACGCGTTGAAAAACCGTCTGGTTGTTTTAAGCAACAGCCCCCAGAAAGTCGGGGTGGCCATGGCCGAGCCGCATCTGTCGGTTTTCGAGCATCTGGAAAAGGCAATGCCCAGAGGCAAATATATACTGTTTTGCATAGCAAGAGCCTCTGAAATAGAAACATGTCTCGATACTGCCTATGATCCGTTTAACCACTTGCCTTATTGACGCAGGGCAGGGCGGGATTTCCGGCCGCAAGGCGCAACAATGTGCAGGAATACCGCCGGAGGGTGCAAGCGGCCTGTGTCCTGGGGACAGATAACAAAATACCCGGCGGATAGGCGGGAAGGGGACCTTATAAAAAACGGGGGCGGCCTGATTACCCTATGGGCTTCAGGCCGCCCCCCATCCGAATATCCGCGGGATGCCTTTGCTGCTGATGGGCGATCTCCCATCTCCTGCAGGCCGATAGCCTGTTTTAAATCTTCATCCCGCCGTCACAGAAGATAACCTGACCAGTGATGAAAGAGCTTTCATCACTGGCAAGAAACAAGGCCAGGTTGGCTATGTCCAGCGGCGAACCTTTACGATTCATCGGCACCAGATAAGGCAGCATAAGGTCCATCTGCTTGATCGTTTCCGGCGGCATATTTTTCATCATGTCCGTCCAGATCATGCCCGGAGCGATGGCATTGACATTCACGCCTTTGGCGCCGAGTTCCTTGGCCGCGGTTTTGGTCATGCCGATGACGCCCGCCTTGCTTGCCGAGTAGTTCAGTTGACCCGCGTTACCCAGTGCGCTGGTCGAGGAGATGTTGATGATTTTGCCGTAGCCCTTTTCACGCATATAGCGGGCCGCGCACTGAATTCCGTAAAACACGCCGGTCAGATTGACATCGATTACCGCGTTCCATTGATCATCGGTCATTTTATGCAAAATGACATCGCGCGTGATGCCCGCATTGTTGACGATGATGTCGAGCGTGCCGAATTCCTTGACGGCCGTATCCACCATTTTCTGCACGCTCGGGCGGTCCGACACGGAGCCCAGCACCGCAACGGCCTGGCCGCCTTTGGCTTTGACCTGATTTACCACATTGGCCGCGTCCTCTTCGTTTACGTCATTGACAATAATTTTTGCGCCTTCTTCGGCGAAGCGTAAAACAATGCCCTCTCCGATACCGCGTCCCGATCCTGTCACAATTGCCACTTTGTCTTTGAGTCTCATGCTTTTCTCCTTCACATTAAATTAATGCCCTTTGTTTTCCCGCAGCGGCCGGCCGGCCGTACGGGAAAAGGGGGCATGGTTATTTATTACATGCGCCCGAATATCTACCCTTCATGGAGGTGGTCATCTGCATGGCGGGCTCGCCCATAGTGTTCAATTCTGTGGTGGTCTTTCCTTCCATGTTGTTGCCGGAGCAGGTAATTTCTCTCGTTATACTCATGACGCCTCGCACGCGGGAGGCCCTCCCGGAAGTCATCAAATGGAACGCCTGCGGATTACTTCTCTGGACAAGGCAAGATAATCTTCCGCTCCGTGACTTTTCGGTGAGTATTCGAAAATGGACTGGCCGAAACTCGGCGCTTCGGCTACGGCGATGTTTTCACGGATGGCGGATTTGAATACGCGGTTTCCGAAGCGCTCGCGCACCTTGTTCATGATGGCGTTATTGAGCTTCTTGCGTCCGTCATGGCGCGTGGGGATAATCCGGTAGGATGGTCCCCGGCGGTTGTATTGCTTTTTGATTTCGTCGATCATGCTCAGAAGCCTGCTCATGCCTTTGAGAGCGAGAAATTCCATCTGCAGGGGGATGAATACTTCCCGGCAGGCCACCAGCGCGTTCGCGGTCAGAAGGCCCGCCGCAGGCGGGCAGTCGATGATGATATATTGAAAATCGCCGGCGGCAGCCAGGCGGCTTTGCAAAATGGTTTCCTTTTTCGGCGTGGAAGCGATTTGGGCCTCCAGCGCCGCGAGTTCCAGGCTGCCGGGCAGCACCTTCATGCCCTTGGTTTCGATCAGTGCGTCGGGAAGGGGGACCGTCCCTTTCATCACCTCATAAATAGTGTTTTTGAGTTCACGGGTGTCCAGCCCCAGTGAATATGTCAGATGAGCCTGCGGGTCAAAATCGACCAACAGAATTTTTTTCTTGAGCATGGCAAGCCCCGCGGCGATGTTGAGAGCGCAGGTTGTTTTGCCTACGCCCCCTTTCTGGTTGCAAAAGGCAATGATGTCAGGGGTGGCCATCGTCGGCAATCTCCTTGGCGAAGCTGTTGATGATCGCGGCAATCTGAGCCGGTTTTTGCATGGGGATCAAATGGCCCGCGTCCGGCACGCTTGCATATGTTCCTCCCGGCAGCAGCGAAACAGCCCGCCGGATGTCCACAAGCCCGATGTTGGGACTTTTTTCTCCTTCAATGACCAGTACCGGACATTCTATTTCGGGCAGAAGCGGCCAGGGGTTGCGGCTCATGCCGCCCATGAACATGGCTGCCTCGCTTTTGGGCGTGCAGGCCAGCTTTACATCTCCCGCGGGCAGTTTTTCCATACCATAGCTTTTGTACAAGTTCAGCACGTCTTTATCCCAGTCCGCAAAAAGCGGACGGGAATTCAGGTATGACGCGGCCTCTGCCTCGCTTTTCCAGTGACTGACCCGTCTTATCGATTTGGAAGCCAGCGGGTGGTCTTCGACGTTGATGCTCATTTCGTAAAATTCCTCCGGCAGCAGTATCGGTTCGATAAGGATCATCCCACGCGGCTTCAGGCCGAAGGCCGCCGCGGCGATGACCGACACGGTGCCCCCCATGGAATGGCCGATGATCAGGGGGCGGTCAATGTTCCGGGCGCGGCACAAAAATGATAGATCGCGCGCGATGACATTCCAGCTCAATCCCCCGTTATGAGGATCTCCCCCGCGGTAGCTGCAAATGTACGGCGCCCAGACGGAATCGGTAAAATCAAGCCCTTCGATGACTGGATGCCACAGCCAGGGCATAAATCCGGTCGCATGACAGAAAATAGTCGGTTTTTCACCTCCCGGGTAATACAGGTAGGGAAGTTCCGCTCCGTCAACGTCCTGAGTTGTAAGCTGGGGGATCGTTTTCTTCATTGCCGGGAACACCAGTGTGCAGCAGACATCAGACAATCCCGCTTGCCGCCTGCAACTCCTCGGCGGACAGGATTTTGTCGATATCCAGAAGTATTTTTATCCCCTCGCCGGTTTTTGCCATTCCCAGAATATACTCCGTATTGAGGCGTGTGCCGAAGGAGGGTGTCGCCTCGATATCGGCGCCCTTGATGTTGAGAACTTCCGAAACGGAGTCAACCACGATGCCCATCATGATCGTCCGCTCTTCCGCCGCGATCTCCACTACAATGATACAGGTTCTTTCCGTGAATTCCGCGGCCGCCAGTGAGAATTTCAGGCGCAGGTCGATCACGGGGATCACCTTGCCCCGCAGATTGATGACGCCCTTGATGTAGGACGGCGTCTGGGGGACGACGGTGATAGGCATGATCCCGATGATTTCCTTCACTTTCAGGATGCCGATGCCGTATTCCTCTCCCGCGAGATTGAAGGTCAGGTACTTGCCTTCCTTGTCCGTCATTGCCTGCAGAGCCTGATCCACAACTTTTGTTTCCTGCGCCATTTTTTCTCCTTTCCCGATCAGTATCGGCATGTGTCGCGTCGGTGTCTCGTCACCGCCGGTTTTTTTAAAGCCAAAGACCGCAGCCGCGACCACTGTGGTGTATTTGGTGTCCGTGCACATTTTGGGCCGGGTGGTATTGAAGGTGCGCACGATTTTACCACTGATTTTGAAAATCTCCTTTGCCGCTTCAGCCCCGGCAGGCGATTTGCCCCTTTTTGAGGGGGCGTAAAGATTCACTGGATAATCTACACGAAATTGCCGCGAATGCAAAATAAAAAGACACTCTTGCATGACGCTGCGTGTTTGCCTTGCCTGCAGCTCTAAAAAAGATTATATTGACCGAGTCGGTCCGGAGTATGTTTTATGAAGAAAATTGGCTGTTTGTTCGTCTCCCTGATTTTTTGTCTTTCCGGTTGCCTCGCCATGCCGGAGGGCATCCGCGATGTGCGGGAACTGCCGCAGGATCACGCCTCGTACCTTGATCTGCAGACGGCCGAAGAACAGATTCTGAGCCCGGCCGAGCAGGCGCGGCTGGACGAACATTTCAACATTATCTTCTTCTCCGTATGGCATCAGGAAAGGCCGTTTCATGCAAAACCTGAAAAAGTCGGTCAGGATTTTATCAAATACAATTTCAGGCCGGGCTATGGGGAAAACAAAAAAAGACTCCCGCTTTCCTGGTCTAAGAAGCTGCGGGAAAATGCCCTTCTGGAGCAGTACCCGAATGCTCTGGGGCGCGGCATTACCATCCGCAACACGAACTTGAGAGAATTGCCGACCGGCTCGCCACACTTCACCGAACGCGACGGCGACAGCCGGGGCTGGCCGTTTGACAACCTGCAGCGATCATCCGTGCCGGCCAATACGCCCGTATTTGTCTGTCATCTGAGCGCTGACAGAGCCTGGGCGCTGGTGGAGACAACTTTTACATTCGGCTGGATTCCCGCCGAAGATTATGCCGTGGTGGACGAGAAGTTTGCGCGAGAATGGGAGTCGGGCCGTTACGCCGTCATTGTCCGTGACCGGACGCCGGTTCTCGATGAAGGCGGCAGATTCGTGTTTATGTCATCCGTGGGGCACATTTTCCCTATGATCAATGGGAGGCCGGATAAAACGGAGGTGTCCGTCGCCGTGGCCGGTCCGGACGGACAGGCAATGATCAGGCCAGGCTATGTTCCCGCCGCAGCGGCGGCGGCCAAGCCGCTGCGCTTAACCCGTGTGAACGCGGTCCGCATCGCCAATGAAATGATCGGTGAGCCTTACGGATGGGGGGGGCTTTACGGAAACAGGGACTGCTCCGCCATGACCCGTGATTTTTTTACCGTGTTCGGCATCTGGCTGCCGCGACACTCTGAGGACCAGGTCCGGGAGGCAGGTATTTTTATTGACCTGCAGGGACTTTCCGCCGAAGAAAAGGAAAAAGTGATACTTCAAAAAGGTGTCCCTTATCTGAGCCTGCTGTGGCGCAAAGGCCATGTGATGCTCTACATCGGTTCCAAAGACGGCCGTGCTCTTATTTTTCACAACATCTGGGGTCTGCGGACCAAAGACCTGCGGGGACGCGAGGGGCGCAAAATCATCGGGCAGGCTGTTATTACCACCTTGCAGCCGGGGCGCGAACTGGTCAATGCCGACAGGACCGCAGGCACGCTGCTGGATAATATCGCCGCTATGAATATTTTGAAGCCCTTGTCGGAAGAGGGCGCGCCGTGAACAAGTATAAAATTTGTCTCGAATATGATGGAACCGGTTACAGGGGCTGGCAGTCTCAGAAAAACGCCAAAAGCATTCAGGGGACGCTGATTGCGGCCGCGGAAAAATTACTGGGCACTGCCGTCGATATTCAGGGAGCCGGCCGTACCGACGCGGGCGTTCATGCCCTGCACCAGGTTGCACATCTGGAGTGCGGCAGAAAAATCAACTGTGCAACGCTGCAAACCGGCCTCAACGATCTGCTTCCTTCCGGCATCAATCTGCTGTCTGTCGAAAACGCACACCCGCGTTTTCATGCCCGCCACTCGGCACGCGGCCGCAGCTATCTGTACCTGATCGCGAGGCGGCGCACGGCTTTCGCCAAAAGATATGTCTGGTGGGTCAAAGACGACCTTAATATCCCTGCGATGAGGCAGACCCTGGGCGTGTTTGAGGGGTTTCATGATTTTTCCTCCTTTGCCGACAAAAGAATGGATAAAAATGTTTCGACCAAAGTAGCCGTTGAACACATCGGGCTGCGGGAGTTTAAAGACATTATTGCGATACGCATCACCGGATCTCATTTTTTGTGGAAAATGGTCAGACGCATCGTGGGTGTAGCAGTTGAGGCCGGCCGCGGAAACCTTCAGGCGGCCGAGGCGAAATCAATGTTGAATAGATATTCGGACATTCCCGCGCGCTGCACCGCGCCT
>Ga0116183_1002002_pt1 | contig 22377 bp, 16 predicted proteins | sample AD_UKC078_MetaG_FD_89753 | JGI IMG/M metagenome (GOLD analysis project Ga0116183, IMG submission 89753) | Active sludge microbial communities of municipal wastewater-treating anaerobic digesters from USA - AD_UKC078_MetaG | ecosystem: Engineered > Bioreactor > Anaerobic > Digestate | place: USA... | reverse complement strand
CCACCTCATCAGGTATACCAAGTGCCCGCGGAGTGGTTGGCGCGCCAATACTGGCCAGTGAAGACCTGATCTCCCTCCAGTCCCCGCCATGAAGGTACATCGTCATAATTGCTCCAATTCCACATGCCTCACCATGCAGCGCAGAACCTGGCGCCAGCCTTTCCAGGGCATGGCCAAACTTGTGTTCCCCTCCTGAAGCAGGCCTTGACGATCCGGCAATAGCCATAGACACACCGGATGAGACAAGGGCCTTGACTACAATCCAGGCCGCTTCTTCCTGTCCTGGTTTTATCAGGTTTGCATCTTTTACCAGTATCTCGGCCGTCATCTTTGAGAGGGCGATTGCATATTCACTAATCTGTTCTCCCCGGAGCCTGTGCGCAAGTTCCCAGTCCAGTATGGCAGTATAATTTGATATGATATCTGCACATCCCGAAGCCATGAGCCTGTGGGGCGCCCTCGATATAATTCCTGTATCGGCTACAACGGCAATAGGGGGGTGAGCGCTGACTGAAACACTTCCAGTATCAGTGGAAAGGGTTGCCCTGCCAGATATTATCCCATCATGCGATGCAGCGGTCGGGACACTGATGAATGGTTTACCCTGGTTGTACGAGACCACCTTGGCGCAATCAATAACTCTCCCCCCGCCAACACCAATAAGGAAATCCACTGGTGATGAAGCCTGGCTGCATGCTTTAAGTGTTTCAGCATCCAGATTTCCAACAACAAACCGCCTGACATCATACTTGTCTTTCAGAATATCTGCGACCTTATTTCCCGCAACTTCACGGGTGGTTCCGCCAGATATCAGAAGAACAGAGCGACCTGGTCTTATGTCCTCGATGATGTCAGGAAGCTGCAATATCGCCTGGTGACCAATCAGAACGTCCCGCGGAAGCTGGGTCCATCTCGATTTATTAAAGCCATCTGGCTGTAATACCTGTACCGGGTCTGTGCTCATGGAGTTCTCAACACATGATTAGGGAATTCATCTACAAATATTACATAGATCCTATCCGCTATGGTCAGCCATATACCCTGGTTGATACCCTTACGTATGCCCTCATACTGCTTGCATGCATCTGGCTGATTTACCGGTGGCTGGAATCAAACCAGATAACTATCGATCGTAAGCTGGTTTATTCACTGATACCATGGATAATATTTGGCGGTTGTCTTCGTGTTGTGGAAGATACAGGGTTTGTTGTATCTGACCTGCATGTTCTCCTGACAACGCCACTTATCTTCTTCCTGGTTTTTGCAATAGCCCTGCCGGTCTTAATCATCTCAAACATGCTTGAGAAGAAAGGGTTGATACAGTCATGGAAGAAGGTGTTTTTCTATGCAGGAACCATCCTCACGGTCTTCTCACTTATCTTCCTCACCTGGTTTGGCCTGACAGGTTCACGCCTGGATCTCATGGTTGCATCGATAATCCTTACCATGACAGCCGTGTCCAGTGCTCTTTTATATGCTCTAACCAGGTACGGGTTTAAATGGCAGTATATGCAGGAAAGGTTATACCAGGTACTTATCTTTGGCCACATGCTGGATGCCAGTGCAACCTCCTTTGGAATTGATCTGCATCCAGTTCTGTATAGTGAACAGCACGTGGTTGGATCGGTACTGATTGACCTTACAGGCACTGCGTTTGTCATGTATCCACTAAAGATGCTCGTGCTTATTCCGGGTATTTATATCCTCGAACTCTACCGCCGTGAAGGTGCGACGGGTATCTGGTACCTGATACTGCTTGCGATGATCATGGTCGGCCTTGCCCCCGGCATCAGGGATATGATGCGAATGGTGCTCTATGTCTGAATCGTTAAAAATTTCTCATTACCTGGCAGTATCCGGCCTGATACTTGCTGCCGGATTTGCAGCAGGATTCGTATTATCCATCTATGATCCAATGTTTGGAGAGTCTTTGGTTAACTTGTTTGAAGAGATGATCGCAAATCAGATCATGAGTGCTGAACCTCCTTTGCTTGCACTCCAGTTATTTCTGAATAACCTTGAAGCATGCGTTATAATCTTTATTGGAGGTGCATTCTTCGGGTTTATATCGGTAGCAATCCTGATGTTAAATGGAGTTATAATTGGTGCAGTCCTGGAAGTCATGCAAAAAGAAGCAGGTTACCTGGCTATAATCGCCGCGATTTTACCACATGGCATCTTTGAACTGCCGGCAGTGATCGCATCAGGAGCATTAGGACTTATGATGGGTCGGGCAGTAAAAAATGAACTGGCCGGAACCTCTGATGCATCATTTGAGGCTTTGCGTCTTGGGAGGTATTTTGTAAAATATATCATCCCGTTTGTTGCCATTGCAGCAATTATCGAGGCATTTATCACACCTGCCATCTTACAATTGGTGACATAGGAGCTCATGAATGGAGGAACAGGAAGGAACTCTCCCTCAAAAGGCTGATTTCTCAGGTTGGTACAATGATATCCTCTGGCGTGCGGAGATCATGGATGTCCGCTACCCGGTAAAAGGATTGTACGTATGGTTTCCATTTGGGTTTGGAATTCGCAAGAGAGTATATGCAATTTTACGGGAATTGCTTGACCGGGACCATGAGGAGGCATTGTTCCCGCTTCTGATTCCTGAACACGAGTTCATGAAAGAAGCAGAACACATCAAGGGGTTTGAAGATGAGGTCTACTGGGTTACGCATGGTGGCACAACCCCTCTTGATGTAAAGCTGGCTCTTCGTCCGACCAGTGAAACTGCTATCTACCCAATGTATGCTATGTGGGTCAGATCCCATGCTGATCTTCCGATTAAGGTATACCAGGTAGTCAATACCTTCCGGTACGAGACCAAGCATACACGCCCGCTTATCCGGCTTCGTGAGATAACATCATTTAAAGAGGCTCACACGGTTCATGCAACCTGGGATGAGGCAGAAAGCCAGGTTGAGACTGCCATTGAAAGGTACAGGGAGTTTTACAACCGGCTCAATGTTCCGGTCCTGATATCAAAGCGCCCTGACTGGGATAAGTTTCCAGGTGCAGATTATACAATTGCCGTGGATACCATCATGCCAGACGGCCGGACACTTCAGATAGGAACAGTTCATCATCTTGGCGACCACTTCTCAAAAACGTTCGATATCCAGTACGAGGATATGAAGGGGCAGCAGCAGTACTGTTACCAGACCTGTTATGGAATATCAGAGCGTTCAATTGCTGCTCTTATCAGCATGCATGGTGATGACAAGGGTCTCATGCTCCCGCCAGAAGTAGCCCCGGTGCAGGTAGTCATCGTTCCGGTAATCATGAAAAAACGGGAAGAAGAGATCCTGCAGGCTGCAAAAACTCTTGAAGAAGAGTTAACCAGGGCAGGTTACCGGGTGAAGACAGATAACCGTGACATCAGGCCGGGTGCAAAATATTACTACTGGGAGATGAGGGGAGTTCCTGTAAGACTTGAAATCGGACCACGGGACCTGGACAATGATGTTGTGATGAGCGTGACCAGGTCAGGCGGGAAAGAATCACTCCCAAGAGCCGGGATAGTCGCTGAAGTCAGCAGAAAGATGACAGAGTATGTCTCTGCCCTGCAGGAACGCGCAAATACTCATATTAAAGATCATCTGTTCATTGTCAAAGAACAGGAAGCGTTGAAAGATATGGTATCAAAAGGTGTTGCCGCAGTTCACTGGTGTGGAAACCGTGAATGTGCTGACCGGATTGAAGAGATCTCTGGCGCAGGTGTTCTGGGAACAGAGGTCAGAACTGACCTTATCGATAGTTCAGATGGGGATTGTATAATCTGTGGAAAGCCGGGTTCGGTTGTTACCCTTGTAGGCATATCCTACTAAACCTCTTTTTGTATTAACAACCTGTTTTTTATATGAATCCTCAACATCCTGCCGCCCTGTCTATCGCAGGCTCAGACCCTTCCGGCGGTGCAGGTATACAGATGGACCTGAAAACTTTTGCGAAGACAGGAGTTTGGGGGATGGCAGTAATAACTGCACTGACAGCCCAGAACGCAGCAAAGGTTAAGAGTTCCTGGTCTGTGGAACCTGAGTTTGTCAGGGAACAAGTGACTGTCGTCCTTGAAGACATGACTCCTGGTGCAGTCAAGACAGGAATGCTTGCAAACTCAGGGATCATACAGGCGGTTGCAGATACAGTTCCCAAAAACAGACCCCTGGTGATAGACCCTGTAATGGTATCAACATCCGGATATCGTTTATTAGATGATGACAGTATAAATTCGCTTATTGAGAAGTTAATATCAAAGGCATTTCTGGTGACGCCAAATATACCTGAAGCCGAGATCCTTTCCGGGATAAAAGGAATTTCAACAAAGGAAGATATGAAAAAGGCCGGGGAGATAATTCTTGACCTTGGTGCAGATTTTGTCCTGGTAAAAGCAGGGCACCTTGGTGGAAAGACCTCTGAAGACCTTCTTATATCAAATAATGACGTTTTTAAATTCTCTTCCGTAAGGTATCCTTATTCAGTTCATGGTTCAGGTTGTGCATTTTCTGCCGCCATCACCGGCTATCTTGCATCAGGCGAGGATATCGTGACATCATGTAAAAAAGCAAAAGCTCTTATCAGCAAAGGAATTGAGCATGCATTTAGTGGGAAAGGGAAGATAAGAATGATAAATCCATGACAATTGGGTTTATGCCATAAACCTCATGGCTTACCTGTCAACAAGATCTTTCATGCTTACCAGGGGTGTAAGTTTAACATTCAGATCGCTTAGTGTCTTCTCTGCCCCTTCATCCCGGTCCACTACTGTTATGACTTCTTCCACAACGGCCCCGGCTGAGCGGAGCTGTTCAATGCCAAATAACGCGGACCCACCGGATGTTGTGACATCCTCAACCAGAAGAACCCTTTTTCCGGAGACCTCCCCGATGATAAGGCTGGCAAGTCCATGAGCCTTCTGTTCTTTCCTGATTATCACGTAAGGTTTGCCAGATTCAAGGGAGACGGCCACCGCCAGTGGAACCCCCCCTACCGCAACTCCTGCAACCGCATCAAAGGGGGGGTTTTTCATGAGAACCTCTGATGCAATCTTTTTTAAAATGGCAGGTTGGGTTATTGCTTTTTTAATATCGATATAAAACCTGCTTTTCCTTCCGGAAGCAAGTGTGAAGTCTCCGAATCTGATAGCATCAGAGGAGATCAGCATCTCATGCAATGTCGCGGTTACCATGGTACCTTCTTCAATCCGACTTTATATCCAATAATGTTCACGGTGCGGTGCAGGAGGGGAGTCAGTACAAGGATGGCTGCCAGAAGCGGTAATGAAAATGTATTAAAAACCCATCCGGGATCCCCGGCCAGTGTTAGCAGAAGTGCTCCTGCCACAAAGTCGTACTGGTCAACCAATAGCCATTCTCCACCACGGTCTATCCCACGGCGGCGCTTAAAAAAACTCTTTACCATATCCCCTGACAATGACCCGAAGGAGAGCAGGATGACAGCCCACATGGTATGTGAGGGAAACCAGGGAACATAACCAGACATCTCCGCATGTACCTGTATTGCCCCGATGAGAACGCCCGCGGCTACTCCCCCGGCAAAACCACGAATGGTCTTTCCATCTCCAAGGATGCGTTTTCCATCAGACCAGTTCTTGCCAAGATCGACGGGCATACCCCCACCAGTCAGCGCTGCAATATTATTTGGCAGGTATGCCGGGAGCATCACCCATATCGCAGAACCGATGAGTACAAGTCCATTGCCGAGTATTGTTGTAGAATCCGGCATACCTATAAGGTTAGGTTTTTTCATACATATGAGCAGAAGATGAAACCCGGTATGGGAATAACAGCTGGTGGTGATAGTATACTCCTCAAAAAAACGAAAAGTCTCTGTCCTGTTTGTAAAAAGGTTCTCGATGCAGAGATTGAAGAGAAAGATGGCAAGGTGTATATAAGCCGGACCTGTCCTGATCATGGTTATTTTTCGTACCTGTACTGGGGCGACGCAGACGCATGGCGCAGATATGAAGCGTTCGGGGTGAAAGGTTCAGGCCTTGAAAATCCTCAGGTTGTAAAAGAGGAAAGTAACTGTCCTTTTGACTGTGGTATCTGCAATAACCATAAATCTACCACCCTGCTTGCAAACGTGGATCTGACAAACCGGTGTAACCTGAATTGCTCCTTTTGTTTTGCAAATGCGAAGGCATGCGGGTACATCTATGAGCCCACCTTTGAGCAGATAAAGGAGATGTTAATGCTCCTGCGTTCTGAAAAACCCACACCTGCACCTGCAGTCCAGTTTGCAGGGGGCGAGCCTACACTCAGGGACGATCTGATCGAGATAATCAGGCTTGCAAAAAGCCTTGGATTTGTGCAGGTACAGCTTGCAACAAACGGAATTATAATTGCCAGGGATCCTGATTATGCACTGAAGTTAAAGGAAGCAGGCCTGTCCACGGTATACCTGCACTTTGACGGCGTCTCAAAAGAGACTAACTTTAAACTTGCGCATGATCTAAAAGCAATTGAAAATCTTAAAAAAGCAAAGCAGGGTGTGGTCCTTGTCCCGACCATCATCAGGGGAGAGAATGATCATGAGATAGGAGACATCATCCGGTTTGCAGCAGAGAACATAGATGTCATCCGTGGTGTGAACTTTCAGCCAGTCTCATTTACCGGTGCTGCCTCTCCTGAAGATATAGAGCGTCAGCGTATTACCATCCCTGAATTATTGAACGGTATCGAAGAACAAACCCAGGGATCGGTTGAGAAGGAAGACTTTTACCCGGTCCCCTGCGTTGTGCCGATAAGCGACTTTATCGAAGAATATACCGGCAAGCCGCAACTAAGGTTTACTGCGCATCAGCATTGTGGTGCGGCGACCTATGTCTTTGTAAGGGACAAGAAGATCGTTCCGATTAACCGGATGATCGATGTCGACGCATTTTTCGATTCCATCGAAAAGCTCACAAACCAGATTGCATCTGCCGGACCTTTCAGCAGGAAGATGGCAGCAATCAGCGGGATAAAAGAGCTTTATTCCACGGTAAAAAAGAGCGATGAAGGGGGTCGCGAGCTCTGGACAAGTCTTGGCAAGGCCCTCATCACCCATAACTTTGACTCTCTTCGTGAGTTTCACTGGAATGCCCTGTTTATCGGTATGATGCATTTTATGGATAATTACAATTATGACGTTGAAAGAGTCAGCCAGTGTTGTATTCATTATGCAACCCCTGATGGAACCCTGATTCCTTTCTGCACTTATAACAGCGGCCCGGTGTTTCGTGAAAAGATCTGGAAAAAGTACAGCAGACCATTAGAATAACTTTTTTTGTTATTTATGATCACCATTATTCCAAAACCAACCGATATTCCATCTGATAATTCGACCAGGATGGTCATGGATGAACTTGACAGGATGGAGTATCCGTACAGGGTCAGATTTTTAGAGGCGATAGATCCATTTTCAGAAGAGCTTTCAGGCTCTACTATCTGGGTTTGTGGCATAAGACAGAACGGTCACAACTTTGAAACGCTTCAGGCCCTCTCTCTTAAAAACAGGATCATCAATTCTCCGGAAGGGATTGTCACCTGTGCAAATAAGGTCATGACATCAGCCCTTCTTATTCAGAGTGGCATTCCAACTCCTGAAACATTCTTTACCGAATCAAAAATTATGGCAGGACGGTTTATTAAAAAACACGGAAAAGCAGTATATAAACCGATCTATGGATTTGACGGGGTTGGTATTCACCTGGTTGAAGATGAAGATGAACTTGGGGATCCACCATATTACCTGCAGGAGTATGTACCTAATGATCGTGACTTTCGGGTTTTTGTCATTGGTGACAGGGCTGTGGGAGCTATCATGCGGGTTTCTGATCATCTCACCCACAATATCCACCAGGGTGGCTGTGGAAGTGCAATAGATATCCCCAAACAGATGGCAGAGATCGCAGTCAGGGCAGCACAATCTGTAGGGGTGGATTATGGAGGAGTTGATCTCCTTGCCTGCGATGGTTCATATGTTGTCCTGGAAGTAAACGGCACACCTAACTGGCATTGCATGCAGGCACCAGTCCCGCGGATGCTGGCCGAATACCTTATCAGCCAGGATAAAAATAGGTAGTAAAGGAATCACTCATCGACTTCTATCTCTTTTAACGTCTTTTCGGCAAGATCATGCATCCGATCAGCCATTCGGGCAGCCGATGGATTATCAACTTCCTTCATTGCCATGGCAATGGCATTCCCAAGGACAAATATTGCATACTTATGCTCTAATTTACTTCTATGGGTCTGTGAAGGAGTGATTTCAAGGGCGTCATACTCATTAAAATCTGCCTCAGTATTATGCTCCTGAAGATACTCGCGGACATTCATGAGCATGGTATGAAGAGATAACAATTCTTCTTTGTGCACACACAGGATCTCCACCTATAGATTGGCCTTAAAATATTAAATAAATAGCCTGATAACAGCTATCTGAATGGTATGAGACGTATTGTTGCCGGGAGTCTGACTATACCGGTAAATGAAGGTGCTGCAAGATACCTGATGCCATGCATCGAAAACTGGTCAAGAAGCTGCTGGTTTACCTCCTGGTCAATGACTACTCCTTCAAGATCCAGTTCCGCTGACTCAAGAAATTCTTCTATCTCTCCTGCAGCAAGCTCGTCCTTTATCTCCCCGCCTGTACTGATGAGCCTGGCTGTTCCACGGTTTTTAACTTCCCTGATATGAGTAAACACCGTCCTGGGTCTTGTCTCTTCCTCAGGTTCTTCACTTAGTTCTTCCTTTATAGATTCATTTAAATCAGTGTTCGTGGAAATTTCTTCCACGCAGGATACAGGCTCATCCTCTTCTGTTGCCAACGGCAATGTAACCGGTTTATCTGGCTTTTTAATATCAGCTGGAATATAAGTATCCGGCTTTTGTATCTCCCGGTACTCGGATATTTTGTCTTCCAGAATGTGCTCGACCGGCACCTTGTTACGAAGGGCCTTGATTATCTCTTTCCTGCTTAAGTCTTCAACAGACTCACCCCGAGTCGGGAAAGCAACAAAGTCCACATCGGTAACTTCAAGAAGTTCACGCAGGATAAGATCACCCCCTCTGTCTCCGTCAAAAAAGGCTGTCGTGGTCTTTTTTCTGCACAGATCAATAATCGTTCTGGGAATGCTCGTTCCTTCTACGGCAACGGCGTTCTTTATCCCGGCGCGGAGCAGATTTATAACATCTGCCCTTCCTTCCACGATAATGATAGCATCAGAAGCCAGAACATTAGGGCCGGCCGGGACATTATCTGCCCCGATGGTTGCAATCTTCTCTACCCGCTGGCTCTCTCTGACTGCATCTATGAGCGAATCAGGATCTATTCCTGGCTCTTCAAACTCCAGGAGCAGGGCTTTTGCCCTCTCGATGATCTGTGTCCTCTTAGTAATACGGACATCTTCAATCGACTGGACCTGAAGTTCAGAGACACATGGCCCCACCCGGTTGATCGTCTCCATGGATGCTGCAAGAATGGCAGTTTCTGCCCTGTCAACCGAGGTTGGAATAGTGATGGTGCCAAATGACTTTCCAAGCTTGCTCTGGATCTTAACGTCGATCCGTCCAAGCTTTCCCTGTCTTTGTAGCTCACGAAGTTCAAGTTCTGAACCAAGAAGCCCTTCAATCTGACCAAAAATGGCTCCGACTACATCAGACCGGTCAACCACCCCTTCTGCCTGGATAACCAGGTGAATTCGATACTTTGTTGTATCCTGTTCATGCACTCAAAGGCCCCCTGTTAATAATAATGTAAATCATATCTCTCGGTGATTCATCTACCAGAAAGTATATAAGAATTGGGGTTTGCTTTGCAAATTTTTCAGGTTTACACGCCGGTGATGAGTTCAATAACCTGGTGACGCGTAACGCCGCAGATCCTGACTTTCTTTAATGACGAGGTCTGACCGGATATTATCGTGACCGAACTGGATGGAACGGAAAAATAACCGGATATGAGCTTAATAATTGCCTTATTTGCTTTTCCTTCGACAGGAGGGGCCTTAACGGCAATACCAAATGCCTTCCGCCAGGGGTTATACCCATCCGGGAATATCTCTTTTTTACTCCCTGCAGAGACCTCCACCATGATTATTATTCCATCAGGAGTCTCCTGGAATATGTCTTCATCAGGAACTAACCTTGGAGGGCCTGGTTTTGTCTTGATTTTATCATTCATGTCTTATCCATAACCAGGGTTCATGATGATCAGCACGAGTGCATAAAAGAGCAAAACCGGAGTCATGTGAAAAAAATCCAGAATAATTCTCTAAAAATAAAAAACGCTGGAAAAATATCAGGATTTTATTCCTGAAAAAATTACTGGACCTGCACCAGTTCATCTTCCTGGACAGATGCAGTGATTATTGGAGTTTCGTTCTCTTTCTTCTCAGCCGGGATGACTGAGCTGGATCTAATCTCCAGCTCCATGTCTGCACCAGGCTTGAATGGGATTGATGAGAGCCAGACACCGGTCTCGGGATCCTTAACCTCTGCAACATACTGGTTACCACAGGCAGCATCATACATGAGGAATGTGATCGGGCTTCCAGTCTGAACATCTCCCTGTATGGTCAGCTTTTTGTCATCCCCAAATCTTCCGCCTGGTCCGACAGGAACCGGGTTTCCATCAACCCCGACCCTGACATTTTTCCCGTCGGCTGTTATCATGGAACCAGGGGTGATGGGGTTTCCATCTACAAGGGCAGTTCCTGAAATGGTCATTGGAACAATCGGAACAGGTGGGATTCCTCCATCGATCCTGATGTCAAGTCTTGTCAGCCCGCCTTCCATGTACGGATATGAGGATGCCCATTCACCGCCTGCATCAACATCCCTGACCTGTGCCATAACAGGTTCACCAGAGCCTGCAGGAATTACCCAGAAGGTAAGTGACTGTCCGGCTTTCAGGTCTCCCTGTGCTACCAGCTTGTTGAGTTCATTAAACCCGTAAACTCCTGGAGAGACTACGGCAAGCGGATTACCACGATGTCCTTCAACCACATTATCTCCCTTGACCAGGATCATGGTTCCAACCGGCATTGGCATCCCGTTTGATGTAACTTCCCCGTAGAACTCGTGGGGAAGAACCGGCATTGGCGGAATTGGTGCATCTCCTACACGAAGATCAAGCCTTGTTTTGGATCCTCCCCTGAACGGATACGATTTCTGCCATTCATTACCGGCATAAACATCAAAGCACTCGGCCTGAACAAAGTGCTTTGTACCCCTGGCCTTTACCCAGAAGGTTATCTCATCGCCGTTCTTGACAGAGCCCTTTACTGTCAGCGGATCAGGTGTTCCATAGGCACCTTCAATCGTAGTGGTGACTGGATTTCCAAATATACCTGTGTCAATTCCACTTCCACGTGCCTCGATGACCGTTCCGATACATGCCGGGCTTCCATCAACAGTTACGCCACCAAAGAACTCTGCCGGGGCAAGTGGCGCCTCTGTAGCCTTGATAAGGTTATCCTTACAGGTTGCAGCAGAACCGAATTCATTGGAGGCTTCAAGGCATACGGTGTATGAACCTGGGGTCATGTACCGGTGGACCGGGTGCTGCTCAAATGAAGTCTGACCATCACCAAAGTCCCATCTCCATGCAGTCGGCTTGTCTGTTGAAAGATCTGTGAACTGAACATCAAGCGGGACATAACCACTGGTCGGTGATGCCACGAAGTCAGGAACCGGAGGCTTTCCGGCAGGCAGGACATTGATGTACTGGTACCTGATCTCACTTGACCGGTCTTCACCTCTTGTTACTGTGAGGAATACTGTATATACACCAGCCTTGGTATACACGTGAACCGGGTTCTTCTCTGCAGAGTTCTGATCATCGCCAAAGTTCCACATCCATGTCTCAGGATTTCCAACCGAGAGATCGGTGAACTGAACAGTCAGAGGCTCTTTTCCTGATGTTGGCTCTCCCATAAAGGAGGCTTTGAGTGGGACTGGTTTTTCATATACCCGTATGTACTTCTCACGAACCTCGGTTGACATCCCAAATGGGTTCTCAACCGTCAGGGTTACGGTGTACTCTCCAGGAGAGTTGTAGGTATGTTCAGGATGTTTCTCATCTGATACAGAACCGTCACCAAACTCCCACTTCCATTTTCCAGGATCTCCTGTCGAGAGATCGGTAAAGCTGACAGTGAGCGGGGCAGTTCCGGAGGTGGGGAACCCTCTGAACTTTGCTTCAGGCGGGAATCCTGGAGGAGTGACGGTGATATAATCAGGAACGATTTTGGTATCTGCACCGCCTTCATTGCTTACCGTCAGCTCAACCGTGTACCGGCCTTCAGCGGCGTAAGTGTGAACCGGGTTTCGCTCTTCAGATGATGCACCGTCTCCAAATTTCCAGTACCACTGTTTCGGATTATTCTTTGACAGGTCAAGGAATGTTACGGTAAGTGGAGCTTTTCCTTCCCTTGGGGCACCAGAGAAGTCAGCTGTCGGTGGAAGAACCGGTTCATTGACGGTGATGTAATTCTGCTCAACAAGAGTATCCATTCCTGCAGAGTTCTTTACCGTCAATGATACAGTATACTTGCCTGCCTTCTCATAGACATGCACAGGGTTTTTCTCTGTGGAGACCTGGCTATCACCAAAGTTCCACTCCCAGCTTGCCGGGTCATTCTCTGAAAGATCAGTAAAGGTTACCCTGAGTGGAGCGGTTCCAATCCTTGGTTCACCAATGAACTTTGCAACAGGAGTGATAACCGCCGGCTGTGCATGGATGAATTCAGGCTTTGTTATCTCATCTGACCCTGCAATATTGCTGCAGTTAAGGGTGACACTGTAGACGCCTTCCTTAACATAGGTGTATACAGGGTTTTGCTCGGCTGAAGAGCCACCATCGCCAAAGGTCCACTTCCAGGCAGTCGGGCCATTCTTTGAGGCATCGGTGAAGGTTACTGTAAGTGGAACCATACCGCTGGTCGGGTTGGCATTAAAGTCGGCAACTGGTGCAATAACTGCCGGTTTTGCATGAATGAATTCAGGTTTCTCCTTTGAAGATACTCCGGCACGGTTGGCTACAGTCAGGTTAACCGTGTAAGTTCCTTCTTTGACATAGGTATAAACCGGATTCCTTTCAGCAGAGGTGCCGCCATCACCAAATAACCATGACCATGTTTCAGGATCATTGGTTGAGAGATCGGTGAAAGTGACCGTTAACGGAACCATACCTTCCGTCGGATTGGCATTAAAGTCTGCAACCGGTGGCTTTACAGGTTCAAATACATGAATGTAATCTTCTTTTGTCTTCTTCTGGCTGGATACGATATTCTTTGCAGTCAGGGATACGGTGTATACACCTGGCTTCTCATATACATGCAGCGGATTCTTCTCTGTAGAGGTTTCTCCATCACCAAACTCCCATGCCCACGAGGTCGGGATACCAAGCGATTTGTCGGTAAACTGAACAGAGAGCGGTGCGTCTCCTTCTGTCGGGACACCCACAAAGTCAGTTACAGGTATCATGTCATGTTCAGAGAGTGACACTACGAATGCATCACGGTCGCCATCCCCGTAATTCTGCTGGTATGGCCAGACTTTTGGGAAGTTTTTGGACTCTGTATATCCGGTGACATATGCATCACCTTCGCTGGTCACTGCAATCGCCCGTCCTTCATCAATTCCTGAGCCACCAAGGTAAGTGACATAGGCTGTGGCTGAAATATCAGGGGTGAACTTGGCGATCATCACATCTGAGCTGCCACCCGGTTTAGACTGGTATGCACGAACAACCGGCAGATCTGGGGAGTTTGTAGTTCCGACGGTGTAAATATATCCAGATGCATCACGGGCAACTCCAAATATCGAATCAATCAGGGAGCCACCGAAATATGTTGACTGGGTTAATGTGGAACCGTCCGGGCTTAAGGTGGTAATGAAACCGTCCTGAAGACCTTTGAGTGATGATTGAATCGGGTTTACCGTGGGGAAATCGGAGGACTTGGTAATTCCAACAACCGTCAGACTTCCATCAGGAAGTGCAATGATACCACGACCATCTTCCCAGCCTTTTCCTCCAAGGTAGGTGGAGTAGGAAGCCGGGTACTTTCCTTCAGGATCAAACTTTGTGACAAATGCATCAAACGGCCCGTGGAGCTTGTCCTGGTAAGGTTTGATGACCGGGAAATTGGGTGATTCTGTCTGACCAAGGATACAGGCATATCCGTTTGCATCAATTGCGATAGCACTTCCTGCATCATGTGCAGAACCGCCGATAAAGTTGGAGTAAACTATTGAATTCCCTTCAGGTACAAATTTTGTAATAAACGCATCAGATAACCCGCCAAATGGTGAGAGCTGATAACGGTTTACAACAGGGAAGTTCCAGGACTGGGTCTGGCCTGTTACAAAGACATTCTTCTTATCATCTATTGCGATGGCATACCCAAAGTCGTCTGATTCTCCCCCAAAGTAAGTCGAGAAGATGAGCTCATCACCGGTTGGTGAAATCTTTGCCATCCATGCGTCATACTTTCCTGCATTAGCGTTTCGGTAAGCGTTTTTGACAGGGAAGTCTGTAGAACTGGTTCCTCCGGTTATGTATGCAAATCCCTCATCGTCAATTACTATACCTGTTCCTTCATCGGTTCCTGACCCGCCAAGGTACGTGATGTACTCAAGGTTTGTACCGTCAGGATCAATTTTTATAACAAATGCATCCTTTTCACCGCCACCAAAGTACGGCTGAACGCTGCCTGGGGCAAGACCCTCGGCTGAAACTTCTCCCTTTTTAATCTCCTGGTTCTTGAAATATTTCAGATGATCTGACCAGGAGGTTCCGATGAAATAAGCATACCCATTATCATCCACAGCTATGGAATTACCCTGGTCGCGGCCATCGCCACCAAAGTACAATGAATACCGCATTACCGGATCGATGATGAGTGGAAGAGACTTGTCATACTCTCCAATCTCAAAAGTGACTGTTGCATCAGGTCCAAGGATATAGGAACAGCTCACCTCAGTCTTCTCCCCATCTGTTTCCTGGTAAGCAAATGGAGCTTCATCGATCACCTGCCTTGCAGGAGTCTCTATAACCAGGTCCCCGGTTGTTTCATTAAGTGATATACCGGTATGGCCCTGGTAAACCAGCATGATCTGGGATGGATCCGCACCTGCATCGATAATAAACTCGCTCTTTAGAACACCTTCAGTTCCTGACACGCTGAAATCGATGCCTGGATAGACATCCTCGTACATGACACCGGATGTCAGGACCGCTCCGGTAACCCATGCAGAGGGATCAGTCCCATAATAAAAGTTCGCCGTCCCATTTAATGGATTTAAACCGATAATCTTCTTATCAGGATTTGATCCGTTCAGGAACATGAACACGGAACTGTTGCCCGGATTCTGACTAAACTCCATTCCGTCGTCAAAGACCGTGATTACCTGGTCTGTTGATCTGGTCTGGTACGATACATTATCTTCAAACTGCCCATTGTTCTGAATAAAAACAAGGGGCATTGAAGCCAGATTTGCCTGCAGTACCTTTGATTCTTCGCCGGAGTACTCATCAGCAGATACAAGTGTACCTGATAATAAGAAAATGGCCAGAATGAGGCACCACACAGTCTTCGCATTCCCCATCATAAAAATTACCCGCGATCGAAAGATATGTATACGCAAGTATATCTCACAATGAATTAAAAACATATCGAAAGCACTACTGGTTTTCAGTAAAATTTACCTGCTGTATATTTGATCCACGCTGCTTATGCAAATATTGATCTTCTCAGATACTCTTGTTAAAATAATAAGAATTTACAGGAGTTTTTCAGTTTTATAAGAAATTTAAGGAAACTTGTCAATGTGACCCAAACCTGACGGATTGGGCTGAACACTTGTAACACGCTTTTTAGACCAAATCCCAGGCATTGAAAAATTGAGCAAGCGCAGGTATTACCAATGCATCTATCACCCAGTACTGCCAACAAAAGATGCACACGTGACGCATATTGAATACAGCAAAACACCATCATCAGAAGCAGACATGCTCCCGGCATATGTTCCGCTACTATTATTTGAAATTGAAAGGACCGATTACCTGATAAATAAACCAGGTAAGGAGACTGGCGTAATATCCCCTACAGGCCGGAATATTAAAAAGATCTGGGTCACCGGAACCCTTACCTCTTATGAGCCTGGAAGACATGGAGATATCATTCGCGTTTCAGACCCGACAGGGGCGGCAAATTTCTTCTTAAGACCTCATGCACCAGAGGGCTATGAAAAAGAAGACCTGGCCCCACCATTGTTCATAAGTATTACAGCCCGCCCGGAGAAAGAAACCGGGAGTAGTAATACAGGAATCAGGTGGGTAGTCGAAGCCTTAAAGATCACAACAAAACAGGATCGGGACGCATGGATAGTTGCCGCCGCCAGCTCTCTTATTCAAAATCTTTGGATGATGAAATCCTCACTAAATTCGGAAGAAGGAGACCCACAGGTGCGGGAGGCACAAAGACATTACCGTACCAGAAATGAGCAGCTGAAATTTTTTGCAGAAAATGCAGAGAAAGCCCTCAGAGTTATAAAGGAACCAGGACCACCCATAGACCCTGCCGAACTAATCCTCTCAATAATTAAGGAACAGTCAGGGCCACGGGGAGTTCATCTTGACGATATTTTAAAAGGTACACGCAGGGAGGCACTTGCCGACGATATTGTCAGGGATATCATCAGGGCCCTGGTTTTAGAAGATGAGATATATCAGCCGGCTCCCGGGTACCTGAAACTTCTCTGACTGAATCTGATGAATATAGAATTTTACCCTGAAGGTCCGGGTGTACTGATAGAAGAAGACCGGAGAATCCTTTTCATTGCTGACATCCACATGGGCATTGAGCATGAACTACAAAAGCACGGTTTTTATATCAGGTCAAAAGGACAGGAACGTATAACAAGGATATGCAATCTCATCACTGAATCAGAACCTGACCTCCTGGTTATACTTGGCGATGTGAAACACCGGATCGCCGGAACTTCTTTCCAGGAATTTTCTGAACTAAGCAGTCTCTTTTCATCTGTCAGAAAGATGATTCCATTCATTATAACTCCCGGAAATCATGACCCGGGGATAGAAGAGTTCTTAAAGCCGGAAGAGATCAGGAAGAAGGAGGGTTCAGTCCTGGATTTGACAGGAATCTTCCATGGGCATACAATTCCGGATCCTGAACTCTCCGGGCATCTTATTCTATGCGGTCATCATCACCCGGTGGTCTCACTTACTGACGAAGTGGGTATCGCACTTAAATCAGATTGTTATATCCTTGGAGAGTTAGATTCAGCCATCTTTCCTGGTGAAACAGATGAAGGAGAAAGAACGCGCCTGCTGATGGTTCCCTCATTTAATGAATTAACCGGATATGGTATAGAAAAGACATTCAGATCACCATTCTCACCGGTTTCCAGATCTCTTGTAATCGAATCGGCAGAAATTCTGCTTCCTGACGGAACATATGCAGGAGATCTTCAGACATACCTGAATTATGAAAAGAACTTGCCAGCTTGACAGACGGGTAATTGAAGTAATAAAGGACAGAGGGTTTTCAAAACTATCAGAAGTCCAGCAGCAGGCGATTCCCAAAATTTTAAACGGTGACAACCTGCTCCTTATAGCCCCTACAGGAACAGGCAAGACGGAAAGTGCCATGATTCCGGTCTTAAGCGGGATGCTGGCTGGTGAAGGTAAAGGGTTTACAACACTTTATATCACTCCCCTCAGGGCATTAAACCGGGATATACTGCGACGGATGGAATGGTGGTGCCAGAACCTTGGTCTTACTATCGGGGTCAGGCATGGAGACACTTCACAGGCTGAACGAAGGAAACAGGTTCTCCATCCACCTGACCTGCTCATTACTACGCCTGAAACCATCCAGGCACTCTTCATGGGCAAACGTCTGAGAGAACACCTTCGATCAGTTAAATACGTTATCGTTGACGAGATCCATGATATTGCCGGGACAAAAAGAGGTGCCCAGCTGGTAATAGCACTTGAACGGCTTGCCAGGTATGCCGGGGAGTTTCAAAGGATAGGTCTTTCTGCCACGGTAGGAAATCCGGAAGAGATTGCCAGGTTCCTGACCGGAGATCGGCCCTGTAGTATCGTTGAAGTGCCGGTTGCAAAACTTTTAGATATCAATGTCGAGCTGGCCGGTGAAAAATTTGAAAGCCAGGTGCAGGCCATACGCAGACATACAGGAAAGGGGCCATCAACTCTCATCTTTGTCAATACACGGTCAACGGCAGAGTCACTGGGCCATGCCCTGCTTAAGGATGGAGACGTAGATGTGCATCATGGCTCACTTTCCAGGGAGATCCGTATTGAGGCAGAAGACCGGTTCAAGCAGGGAGATATTAAAACCCTGATATGCACCTCGTCGATGGAACTGGGCATAGATATTGGTCATGTAGAGCATGTCATACAGTTTGGATCACCAAGGGAAGTAAGCAGGCTTGTACAGCGTGTAGGCCGTGCCGGACACCAGATTGGAAAAACCTCAAGGGGGACGATAATTGCCAGTGGATTTGATGATCTTTGTGAGTCGCTTGTAATTGCATTACGTGCAAGGCAGGGAGCAGTGGAAGATATAATCCCGTCTTACCAGGCAGGTGACGTTATCGGAAACCAGATCGCTGCTATCGCTGTTGAGTACGGAGAGATATCCATCGATGAAATCTTTGCAATAATATCGCGATCTTCTGTAGGTGTCAGGGACATGGAGACCCTTAAGGCTATAACCGGGCAGCTGACAGAGCATTACCTTATTAAAAGAGATGGGAACCGGGTAATTACCACCAGCAGAGCCAGGAGATATCTATCAGGAAACCTCTCCATGATACCTGATGAACGGAAATTTCCTGTATATGATATTGTAACAAGAAGGACTGTAGGAACACTTGACGAGTCCTTTATTGTTACATCCCTCCACACTGGTGCTGTATTCATTGCAAGAGGTCATCTGTGGCGGGTCCTTGATCTTGAAGAAGGGAAAGTCACCGTTGAACCAGCCCGCAATGCTGAAGGAGAACTTCCATCCTGGGAAGGTGAACAGATCCCGGTCCCTTATGAGATCGCAAGAGAAGTGGGGAGATTGCGAAGAACCAGGGACTTTGAGTGCTATACAAGTGACAAGGCCTCCATAAATTTTGCAGACGGGTTTCTTTCCCTGGTAGAGAAAAATCATGGGATCATTCCGACTGATGAGACCATATCCCTTGAGTACTCAGACGAAGGAATTGTTTTGAACATCTGCTCAGGGCACCAGACCAATGAAGCGATCGGACGAGTCCTGTCAATACTGCTTTCAGCACGGTTTGGCTCCACTATCGGCCTGGAACTGGATGCATACCGGATTTTGCTAAGAGTGCCCGGAGAGATTTCAGCTACCGATGTAAGAGAGACTCTGACAGAACTGAGACCTGAACATATCCGTGGCATCCTGGAACTTGCCTTGAAGAGGACCTCTCTTTTTAAATGGAAACTCGTCCAGATCTCAAAGAAGTTTGGGGCCATAGATCCTGATGCGGATTATGAACGGCTCAGCTTTCACCGTCTTGCAGATCTTCTTTCCCATCCGCAGATCCAGGAAGAGACGTACAGGGAGCTTTTTACAAGGTACATGGATGTGCCACATGCCACTGAAATAATAAAAGCCATACATTCAGGTGAGATACAGGTTGTCAACGGCCCACCAAGTATGATAGGCGGCGCAGCTCTTTTTACCTCGTCAAGGGATATGATTCCCCCTCCTACTGCTGACCAGGCGGTAATTGCTGCCTTAAAGCACCGGCTTGACAGGCAGGAGGTCATCCTTGCCTGTATGAACTGCCGGAAATGGAAGAGCAGAACAGTAGTAGGGCGTGTCCAGGATCAGCCGGTCTGCGGTAACTGTGGAGCACGACTGATTGCAGCCCTGAAACCTTATGAGGCTGACCTCTTTGCTGCAGCCAATAAAAAGAGCAAAAACGCAGAGGAGAAGGCCATTGAACAGAAACTTATCAGAAATGCAAACATGGTCCTTTCAAGCGGGAAAAAAGCGATTCTGATCCTCTCTGCAAGGGGGGTCGGGCCTGAAACGGCATCAAGAATACTGGCAACATACACAGACGGCGATGCCCTGATGAGAGAGATCCTTAAAGCAGAACGTAATTTTGTCAAGACGCACAGGTTCTGGCAATAAAAGTTACATAATGCTTCCAAGCTTTTGTTCAAGAAAGTCAAGGCCCTTCTTGATGTCTTCCATGTTCTTTCCCCCGGTGAGGATTATCTTTCCGGATGAAAAAAGCAGGGCGACAATTTTTGGCTCACTGATACGATAAACAAGACCTGGGAACTGTTCAGGTTCATATTCGATATTTTCCAGGTTTAAGGTCATGACAATTTTGTTTAAATTGATCTTGTTTCCGATATCATATGAACAGACGATATTTGTGATGGCAACCCTTGGCTCATCAAAGCACGTAATACCGGCGTTTTTCATCTTCTCAATGATAAGCAGCAGACCCCTGTCAAGTGATTCGGCATCCCGGATACCGGTGAGGACAACTTTTCCTGATGAAAAGATCAGTGATGCAATTTTCGGGTTTTCAATCCTGTAGACAGCACCAGGGAACCGTTTTGTATTCAGGTCACAACCTTCGATATTTTTTGAAATAATCTCTAAATCTATTGAGTCGGCAATAGCCCCGGACGCAACAATATTTTCAATCTTCAGGCTATCGTATCGCTTTTCTTCCATTCCAGATATCATGGGGTTTTCCATACCATAATACTAATGGTGAATTCCTTCAATTTGGCCATGAATCCTAAATGCCTGATTCATTCTCATAAAAAGATGAAAAGAACGCTGATATTTTCTTTTACCATTCTTCTATGGTACATTATTAAAGCAGTAAGCGCAACCTTGGATTAATGAAACAGGAGATCCCTCATCAGATGACATCATATGATGAGTTTGTCGAATCATTCAGGATTGAAGTTCCGGAATACTATAATTTTGGATTTGATGTGATAGACAAATGGGCAGAGACCGACAGGAACAAACTGGCGATGATATGGGTGAGCCAGGATGGCAGGGAGAAAAAATACACCTTCCGTGATCTGCGAAATCTCTCTGTGGAAGCCGCAAACATCCTGATAAAATATGGTGTAAAAAAAGGAGACCGGGTGATGCTCATGCTTCACCGTGTTCCGGAATGGTGGGTTTTTGTAATTGCCCTTATTAAACTTGGTGCAGTCTTTTGCCCGGCACCGACCATGCTGACTGCTAAAGATCTACAATACAGGGTGAATGCGGGGAAGTTTGAGTTCATAATAACAGACATCGAGAATGCCGACAAGGTCGAAAAGATCTGCCGGTTCTGCCCGACACTAAAGCACAGGATGCTCGTCGACGGTGAGCTTCAGAACTGGATAAGCTACCAGTATGAACTCTTTTATCCTGCACCGGTATCAAGGTCTGCGATCAGCATGCCAGTTACACAAAAGACTCATGCAACTGATCCAATGCTCATCTATTTTACTTCAGGCACAACTGGCGAGCCAAAGATGGTGCTCCATAACCATTCCCACCCGCTCGGGCATATTGTCACTGCACGCCTGTGGCAGGATTTAAACAGTAATGACCTGCACTTTACCTCATCAGATACCGGCTGGGCAAAATGCGGATGGGGGAAGATTTTCGGACAATGGATAGTCGGTGCATGTGTCTTTGTTTATGATGCCAGGGGGAAGTTTAAGGCCACCGAACTGCTTCCACTTATTGAAAAGTATGAAATTTCAACGTTCTGTTGTCCGCCTACCATATACCGGATGCTTATCATTGCTGACCTTGCAAAGTATGACCTCAGATCCCTTCGCCACTGCATTTCTGCAGGCGAACCTTTAAACCCGGAGGTTATCAGGATATGGCAGGAAGAAACAGATCTTCCAATTTACGAGGGATATGGCCAGAGTGAGACATGCTGCTGTATTGCAACTTTCCCATGCATGGCCCAAAAACCAGGTTCCATGGGAAAACCCTCTCCAGGCTGGAGAATAGAACTTCATGATGAAGATGGAAAGCCGGTACCCCAGGGAACAGAAGGACGGATCGCTATCAATCTTAACCCGCGACCCATCGGCCTTTTTGTTGAGTACCTGGATAACCCTGAAGAAAATACTGAGGTCTTCAAAAGTGGGTTTTATTATACTGGTGATAAGGCTTACATGGACGAGGACGGTTATTTCTGGTTTGTTGGCAGGGATGATGATGTCATTAAGAGTTCCGGATACCGTATTGGCCCGTTCGAAGTTGAAAGCGCACTTCAGGAACATCCATCTGTCCAGGAGTCGGCGGTG
>Ga0116183_1002001_pt1 | contig 22378 bp, 24 predicted proteins | sample AD_UKC078_MetaG_FD_89753 | JGI IMG/M metagenome (GOLD analysis project Ga0116183, IMG submission 89753) | Active sludge microbial communities of municipal wastewater-treating anaerobic digesters from USA - AD_UKC078_MetaG | ecosystem: Engineered > Bioreactor > Anaerobic > Digestate | place: USA... | reverse complement strand
TCGATCAATTTGATGTCCGCAGCGGTGAAGGAATCTTCTCCAATGCCGGCAAACTCAGCGGAGGAAACCAGCAAAAACTCATCGTCGGACGAGAGATGGTTGCCAATCCCCAGCTGCTGATTGCAGTACAACCGACCCGAGGTCTGGATGTCGGGGCGATCGAATATATTCACTCCCAACTGGTGGCCCACCGAGATAAAGGCCACGCCGTGCTCCTTGTTTCTTTTGAACTGGATGAGATCTTCAACCTTTCCGACCGGATCGCGGTGATGCACTCCGGCAAGATCATGGATGTCGTCTTGCCCAATGAAACCAATGAAGCGACAGTCGGCCTGATGATGACGGGAATTGACGCGAAAGGAGCGGGGAATGAGTAAGATAAGAAGAAAAGAAAGTCTTGGCAGCAATACGTTTCTCATGGCGGTCAGCGCAGTGATTCTCGGCTTGGTCGCCGGGGCGATCTTGATGGCGATGATCGGCTCCAACCCGTTTAGCGGGTTCTCCTACCTCTTCCGGGGCGGGTTGATGAACATCGAGCGGATCGGAAATACGATGGCGACCGCCACGACCCTGATGCTTGTCGGTCTCTCGGTAGCGTTTGCGTTCAAAACAGGTCTGTTCAATATCGGAGCTTCCGGCCAGATGCTCGTTGGCGGACTCTGCGCCACGATCGTGGCGCATAAGGTGTTCCTTCCCCGTCCTCTCTTTCTTGTCGTCCTGATCGGCAGCGGCCTGCTTGGCGGAGCGATCTGGGGCGTGATTCCGGGCATCTTGAAAGCCCGTTTCAACGTGCACGAGGTCGTCGCGACGATCATGATGAACTGGATCGCTTACTGGTCGGTGTACTATTTCGTTCCCGCGTATCTCAAAGGACCGTCTTTGGAGACCGAAAGCGCTTCGATCGCGATCACCCAATCCCTTCGGGCTCCGTGGCTCACCAAGCTCTTTCACGGATCATATATGAACCTCGGATTCTTCATCGCGATCGTCTGCGTGATCCTGGTCAAGTTCATCCTCGATAAGACGACCCTCGGTTTCGGCCTCAAGGCGGTCGGATTCAACCGCCACTGTGCCGAATATGCGGGAATCAGAGTCAATCGCAACGTAGTCATCTCGATGATGATCGCAGGTGCCCTTGCCGGTCTTGCCGGCCTTACCTTCTATACCGGCTACTCGCGCAATATGCAAATCGGGGTGTTGCCTTCTCAAGGCTTTGACGGGATCGCCGTGGCGCTCCTGGGGGCAAGCAATCCGATCGGGGTGTTCTTCAGCTCCCTCTTCTTCGGTATTCTGCAATCGGGGAAAGGGTTCATGAACGCGATGACTTCCGTTCCCCCTGAAATCGCCGACACGATCATCGCGACAATCATCTACTTTACCGCCACCAGTGTCCTCTTCGGTCGGATCTGGGAGTCGATCTTCAAGCGCCGAAGAAAGAGTGCAAAGGAGGAGCAGTAGGATGTGGAGCACCTTATCGAGCATCTTCCCCTATGCGATTGCCTATACGATGCCCATGTTGATGGCCGCCTTGGGCGGTCTCTACAGTGAACGAAGCGGCGTGACCAACCTGGGTTTGGAAGGGTTGATGGTCATCGGATATTTCTTCAGCGCGATGACGATCAAGCTCACCGAAGCGACACTGGGAGTAAACGCCCTTGCCCTCGGTCTTCTGGCCGGGACGGTCGCCGGAGCGGTGTTCAGTCTGCTCCACGCATTCGCATCGATCAACCTCAAAGCGGACCAGGTCATCAGCGGAACAGCGATCAATATGATCGCCGGAGCGCTTACCGTGTATCTAGCCCGGACGATCAGCGGCAGCGGAAACGTCCGGATCATGATGGGAATCATCCGAAAGAACATTCCGGTCCTGTCCAAGATTCCGATCATCGGACCGCTGTTCTTCACTCAGACGTATTGGACGACGTGGATCTGTCTTCTGATCTGGTTCGTTTCCTATTTCCTCCTTTCCAAGACGAGCTTCGGCCTCAGGCTCCGAGCATGCGGCGAGCACCCCTCGGCGGTCGCCTCGGCGGGAGTGAACGTCCGCTTGATGCGCTATATCGGCGTCATCGTCAGTGGAGCGCTTTCCGGCTTCGGCGGATCGGTGATCCTCATCACCTACAGCGGCGAATTCAACGGAACGGTGGCGGGTCTCGGATTTCTTTCGATTGCGGCGCTGATCTTCGGACAGTGGAAAGTGCTGGGAATCCTGGGGGCGACGTTCTTCTTCGGAATCGCCACCACGATCGCCAACGTCAGTCAGGTCATTCCGTCCTTGATGATTGTTCCACCGGTATACTTCAAGATCTTCCCCTATGTAGCGACGCTCCTCGCTTTAGTGGCATTCTCGAAGCGTTCGGCGGCGCCGCTGGCAAGCGGTCAGCCCTATTGAGTCGGAGGAATGAATGGATAATTTGATGAAGAAGATGCAAGAAGCGGCGATGTACATCACCAGCCGAATCGGTCAGATCCCCGTTGACATCGGAATGGTTCTGGGCAGCGGTCTGGGTGATTTGGCGGACAATCTAGCGAACAGCATCACGATTTCCTATAAGGATATTCCGCACTTTCCCGTCTCCACGGTCTTCGGGCACAAAGGCCGCTTGGTTGCCGGAGATCTGGAGGGAAAACGGGTGCTCTGCATGCAGGGGCGCTTTCACTACTATGAAGGGTATGGGATGGATCAGGTGGTCTTTCCGATCCAAGTGATGCAAGCCCTCGGAATCAAGCATCTCTTGGTAACCAATGCGGCCGGAGGGGTGAACACCTCCTTTTCCGTCGGAGATCTGATGCTCATCACCGATCATATCAAGCTGATCGCGGACAGTCCGCTGCGTGGACCGAACCCCGATCAGCTCGGGGAGCGCTTCTTTGATATGACCGAAGCGTATGATAAAGGGTTGATCGACATGGCGAAAGCTCAGGCACGGGAGCTTGGCATCGCCGTCCGACAAGGGGTGTACATGTTCTTCTCCGGTCCGGCGTATGAGACTCCTGCGGAGATTCGGGCCGCCCGGGTCCTCGGAGCGGATGCGGTCGGGATGTCCACCGTGCCGGAAGCTCTCGTCGCCAGCCACATGAGCATGCGCACGCTGGGAATCAGCTGCATCACCAATATGGCCGCCGGAGTGTTGAACCAACGGCTTTCCCACCAAGAGGTGATGGAAACCGGCGAACGGGTGAAAGAGGACTTTACCCGCCTTGTTCACGCGATCGTCCGTCATTGGCCCCTATGAACCTGACCGAGTACATCAAAACGTTCGACCTCCTTCCCCTCGAAGGGGAGGGCGGGTTCTTTCGACGCGTCCACACCTTCAAAGACGGGAGCGTCATCTACTACGCCCTTGATGAAGCGGACTTTTCTTATACGCATCGACTGGTAAACGAAGAGGTGTGGTTTCATCTTGACGGTTCTCCGGTAACGATCGTCCTGATCGATCCCGATGGGAATGAAGAGGAGCATCTTCTCGATAAGAGCAATCCGATTCTCGTCGTTCCCGGACTCTGGTGGCAAAGCGCCCGTCCCGAAAACGGCGCGGCCTTGTGCGCCACCGTGATGAGCCCGGCTTGGAAAGAAGAGGAATTCACTCTTGCCGATGAGGCGTTTGTCGACCGGCATCCGAAAACGAGGAGGCTGGTCCGATGAAAACGATGCTGATCAGTGGAGGAACCTCCACGATCGGAGAAGCGGCCGTTCGGTATTTCACTCAAAGAGGGTGGGATGTGTATCTTGGATATAATACCGGTAAAGAAAAGGCCGAGGCTCTTGAAGAAGAGCTTGCCCCTTCGGTTACCGCTCTTCATCTGGACGTTCAGGACAAGAGTTCAATCACCGATGCGGTACGATCGATGGGTGAGTTGGATCTTCTGATCAACAACAGCGGAATCTTCTCCTCTTTTTTGACCGGATCGTTGGAGGACGATGAGGTAAGCAGAATCTTGGATGTGAATGTCACAGGTCTCTTTCGGCTTACCAAAGCGGTCCTACCCAGATTGAAAGAGGGTGGATCGATCATCAACATCGCCTCGATCAACGCGATTATGCCGACGTTCGGCTCGACGACCCACTATGATGCGTCCAAAGGCGCAGTCATCTCGTACACCAGAAGCTTGGCGGCCGAGCTTGCTCCGAGAATTCGAGTCAACGCGCTCGCCCCGGGTCTCGTTTCCGCCCCATACCTCGATGAATCGAACGAAATTCGAAAGGTCTTCGAAAAGAGAAGCGTCCTGAAGCGGATGGTTCAAAGCGAGGAGGTCGCCCATGCCCTGTTCTTCATGGCGGAAAACACCGCCCTCAGTGGGGCGGTCATCACCCTTGATTGCGGGTATACTATAGGGTAGGCATGAAAATTCTTTGTATCAGTGATGAAGCCGATCCTCTCATTTATTCCGAACATATCACCACCCGATATGGGGATGTGGACCTCATTCTCTCGGCGGGCGATCTGCCGTTGAAGTATTATGAGTTCATCATCTCCATGTTGAACAAGCCCCTCTACTTCGTCTTCGGAAACCACAACCAGGAACATTTGCATCAATACCTTTCGAACAACCGGCCCACGTATCATGAGTTTCATCGGCACACCGGCGGAATACCGCCTTTCGGCGGAGAGTTCGTTGACGGAAAGGTACGTTACGACAAGCGCAACAAGCTCATCATCGCCGGTCTTGGCGGTTCGATGCGCTACAACAACGGCGAGCACCAATTCACCGATGCTCAGATGTTCCGGCGGATGGTGAAGATGATGCCCCGCCTGATCTACAATCGAATCGTCCGTGGCCGGTATGTGGATATTCTCCTTACCCACGCTCCGCCGCTCGGTCTCGGGGACGGAATCGATTTGCCGCACAAAGGGTTTTCCTCGTTTCTGTTATTCATGAAGTGGTTTAAACCGGCGTACCTGTTGCACGGGCATATCCATCTGGTTGACTTCAATGCGAATCGTATTCATCCCTTCAAGCAGACGAAGGTGATCAATATTTTTAGAAACCATCTGCTTGAAGATGATCAACTCGGAGGAGAAACAGATGTCTAGGATGTTTGCCGATCTGTTCACTCAGACAAATGAAGATTTTGAGAAAGCCAAAAGCAGAGGTCGTATTCAATCGATCCTTTCTTCCCTGGTTCGCAAGAACTCCGACTTGTTGAGTCTCTATGCGGTAACGGAGCTGATCAAACCGAAAAACGAAACATACCGGGGGATGCAGACGATTCCGGTAAAGAATATCATCGGGAGCGAAGGGCGCTATCAGGATTTCTCCTTGGCGTTCTATCCGAAGAAAGAACTTCTTCGCGCCCGATGGCGCTCGATCGACCTGGCGACGAAGAAGTATGTGATTCTTCCGCCGATCTCCGTGTATAAGCTTGGAGAGTGGTATTTTGTTCGAGACGGCAACCACCGGGTCTCCGTCGCCAAGACCCAGGGAGTTGAGTTCATCGACGCCGAAGTCGTCGAGCTGGACAGCGAGATTCCTCTCGAACCGGGATTGACAATGAAACAACTGCGCCGAAGGGTCGTCTACTATGAGCGCAAACGCTTTCTGGAGCAGTATGACGTCGATTGCCTTCCCATGGATCAGATTGTGTTCTCCAACGCCGGTTCCTATGCCGAGCTGGTGAATCATATATTGGTCCACAAGTATTTTCTCAACGAGGACAGCGAACAGGAGCTTACCTTCAAGGAGGGAGCGATCTCCTGGTATCAGACCGTCTATGAGCCAATCATCTCCGAGGTTCGGAAGCAGGAGGTGCTATCCTCTTTCCCCGGAAATACGGAAGGGGATTTGTATATGTGGATCGTTCGCCACTGGGACAACCTCAAGCATATGAGCGGAAGTCATGAGGTGAGCATTCAAAGCGCCACCAGCGATTACAAGGCGCGCTATGGCAAAAACCTTGTCGGCCGGTGGCTTCATAAGCTCAAACAGCTTTTCGGCAAAGACTAATCTTCTTGGATGTAGGCGGCGAGGATGTCGGCATACACTTCCAGCTCATGACCAAGCCGATCTCCGGGGCGAATCGAATCCTCCTTGCCGGCAAGGTGCACGATTCCCGATACCGGTTGATCGCTGAACTCCAGTTCATACTGGACACCGAAGGGGATGTGGAGCATGCCCATCGATTGCGCCCAGTAGATCAGGGAGTCGAGGGTGTGCGCCCCCTCGCACGTCGAGTTTGAGCAGGAAGTGAAGCAGGCGAAGAACTTCGTCTCCAGGCTTTTGTTCTTGCTGAGCGGCAAGGTGGTGTCGAGAAACGTCTTCATTTCCGCCGAGATGTTTCCAAATCGGGTCGGCCCGCCGAGGATGATCATGTCGCTCTTGTGCAGGGTGGAGTCTCCGACCAGCGGAAGCTCGCAGATGTCTTCGTAGAACTCGTTGGTCGTCTCCTGGGTGTTTGCCCAGATGTGAAGATCGGGGTCGTCAACTCGATAAAGACGAGCATCGACGTTCCGTTCCGCCATCAATTCTTTCAGATAGTTTCCGATGATAAAACAATTGCCACTGACACTATGGATGATAATCGAACAACGTTTCATGAGGTACCCTCGCTTTGTATCGTATACCCAAGTATACACCAACCGAAGCGCTTAAGACCACACCGAATAAAGGCCATCTCGGAAATCGAGGTAGATCGGCGCCTCATACACTTTTCGGAGGAGCTCTTCATTGAGAATCTCCGCTTTCGGACCGTCGGCGACGATTGCACCGTTTTTCATCACCACCACTCGATTGATCGCCGGAATGATTTCACTGAGCTCATGGGTGGCGAGGATGATCGTTTTTCCCTCCCTGTCGAGCTGTTCGAGGCTTTTGCGATAAGTGTGACGGCTGGAAAAATCCAGTGATGCGCCCGCTTCATCGAGGAGCATCACCTCCGGTTCATGGACCGCTGCCCGGGCCAGCAGAACTCGGCGTGCTTCCCCGCTGGAGAGGCGGTTCATCTGTTTTTCCCACAGCCAAAGAATCCCGTAGGTGCTCATGACCTTTCTCGCCCGTTCGAGGTGCATCTCATGGACGAGATGGTGGAAGTCCAGACCGATTGAACTGAAGAAGCCGCTGACGACGATTTCCCACGCTTTGTAGGTGGAAGCACATACATGCTGAAGGCTCTCCGATACGATGCCGAGATGTTTTCTCAGTTCCAGGATCTGCCACCGGGATCTGCCAAAGAGGATTCGTTTGAAATCAGGGGTATGGAGGGGATGGACTTCCATGCTGAGCGTTTGGACCAGCGTCGACTTTCCCGCCCCATTGGGGCCGATGATCGCGACGTGCTCGTTCTGCTTGACGGTCAGGGAGACGTCATCCAGAATCCGCTGACCGAGGCGCTGGACGGTAGCGTGTCTAAGTTCAATGAGGGTGTGCATGAAGCGAGTATAGCACGATTAGGCGTTCGAGACTCGGCGCCGTTCCTCAGGATAGTGATCGAGGACTTTATCCTCCAAGGTGGAGAGCGTGACCATCACCAAGGCGACCGCAAGATCCGTCTGTCCATTTTCCAACGCTTCACAAAGGTAAGCATAGTTTTTCGCCCGTTTGTCCAGTTGACCGGCGCTGAAGCGGATTGAACGCATCGCCTGGTCAAGGAGGGGGCAGAGGTTTTCATAGATTGAGCTTAAGATCTGATTGTTGTTCGCCATCACCAGCGTGTGGTGAAAATCCATTTCGGCATCGAGAAAGATTTGGGTCGCCTGAGCCTCTCGGGCATAGATGTCTGGAAGCGAGACTTCCATCTGTCTGCTGGCGGCCCAGAGCCGGGTGAGATATCGTTTTCTTCCTTCAAGGCGGGAAAAGTTGCGCGCGGCGCTGCTGGCGACGGTGAGGCGCACCTGCATCAGATTCTTCAACAATTTGGAGTGGCTGATATCACTGTTCAGAATCGTTGAGGAGACGCTCATCACGTAGTGGTCGAGGTTGTTGGAGCGAATCTGAGCTCGTCGTCCCTGGGAAAGGATTACCAATCCTCGGGCTTCAAGAACCTTCAGCGCTTCCCGGATCGGACGACTGGATGTTCTGAACTGTTCTGCAAGCTCCACTTGAGAAGGCAGATACGAGCCGCACTCCAATGTGCCGTCTTTGATCCATCGTTCGATCGTCTGGGCTATTACTGCGGATTTGGTCTGGGGTAGGTCGCTCATCTATATTGTTCCTCAAAAGAATGATGTCATAGGTTGGAAGTTTGTTTCTGACTAGAAGTATACAATATAACCTAAATAGTTACAATATGGCGACATCTATAATTTTAATAGATGTCATCTGTTGTATTGATGTATTAAAGGATATGAAATCTTTACTACTTAGGACATAAGCATCTACTTAGAACTCAAGCGCTTCAAATTTTTCACTGATATTCGTCAGGTTCACCAAGGTGAGAGCGACCGCCAGGTCCGTCTGGCCGTTTTCAAGGGCGTCGACGAGGTAGCGGTATTCATTCACTTTTTTCTGCTGCTCCTTGAACGTCTCGGTAAGACGTTCCATCGCGCTGTACAGCTGCGGAGCGAGGTAGTCATAGATGTGGGTAAGAATCGCGTTGTCATTGGATTTAATCAAGATCGCATGGAATTCCAGTTCAACTTCTTTAAACTCTGCGAGCGCTTCCTCGTCTTTGGGATTTTCAAGGGAGGGAAGGAGCTGTTCCATCCGGGTACACGCCCGGCTGAGCGAACGGACGATGAGGGTTCGGTTGGGATCGCGGGAAAGCTCACGGGAGGCGGAGACTTCAATCGTGGTCCTTACCTGCATCAGGTCCCGGATCATCTTCTTGTCCATTGCGCTGGTGCTGATCATTGAACTGGTGAGGGTTTCCACAAAGCGCTCGAGGCTGTTGGTCTGAACTTCCGCTCTTCGTCCTTGCTGGACTTTGATGAGGCCTTTGGCTTCCAGGCTTTTGAATGCTTCTCGGATCGAACGGCTTGAAGCGCCGAACATTTCAGCCAGTTCCTGCTGGCTGGGAAGGTTGCCTCCGGCAGGGTATTTTTTCGCAAGAATGTCTTCTTCCAATTGAGCAGCGATAATCGAGGATTTTGTTTCAACAACTTTAGCCATATGTATCTCCCTACCGCATATGTTACGACATTTTATGCAAACAGGCAATATTAAATGTCATAAGTTAGAAGTGTTTGTTCCAAATAATTTTTGACAATATAAGGGAATATTATAGGAGTATAATTATATTAACTCCTTATAATGTAAGAAGTATCATCATAAAATCCGTATATTCTCCCGAATTTGACTGGACATAGCCCCTAAAGGCGCCATCATGGGTTATTTTGTAATAGCTGTTTACAAAATAAAGAAATAAACCCATTTCGTGCAATTATCCGTGATCAATTCAAAATACGAAATATCTGACATAAGTTCCCCCTCTTGTTCATGAAATACAATCAGATACCTGACAGAAGTTTCATTTGTGTCTATATAGTATCCACAATTGTTCAAAGGCAGAATCTGATTGTCCAAACCAAAAACAGAATAAAGCGGAACATATGTTATATGTTGAAAAATATCTAAGTTATTTAATAATAATAAAATACATACATTTACATAGAGCCTTGAAAAATTTTTATATCTTTTTGTTCGAGAGAGATTGACATATGTGATAGGATACCGTATAGTAATGCTATAAAAATGAAAAATCATGGGAGCATAGCCCCCAGAGAGGAAAAGGAAAAGAATATGAAAAAACTAGTTGCTTTGTTAGTGATCTTGGCAGTGGTTCTGACGGGGGTGTTTGCGGAGGATGGTGATCAAACTTCCCAGGTGAAGGTTTTGCTTAAAGGTACGGTAGGAGAGTATTTTAGGCATGGCGTGAAGGAAGGTGATGTGCTTGTTTATGGGAAGACGTACGAGACGGAAGATGTTCTTTCTGCGACCGGAACGACTTTCCAGTATGGATATAAATCCAACCAGGGAATAGGGGGTTCTCTGTATGTGGATTATCTTGATGGTTTTAAAAATGGCAATAACACCATCCAGGTCGGAACCCTTAAGATAGGCGGTACCCCGATGACTGGTGATAACCATACTGATGGCAAAGGGTTTGAGGTATTTGCAGGTTTGGGGACTACCAACATGAATATTATATCAACGGAAATTGTTGTCATTGCTGCTCAGGCAAAGGCAGGAAATGATCCCCTGGGCACAGCAATCACTAAGATCGTTGGCGAGGCTCCTAAGGGTACGTACACCTTAACCCTTACGTTCTCAGTCGTTGGCAACTAATGCGATTTTGATTCCTAAATATTCTCAAAGCTGTGCTTTCTTGCACAGCTTTGCTTGTTCTAGGGCTTTAGATTAAATTCTTTCTTTGATAGAATAAGGATGTTATGAAGAGATTACTTCTTTTGAGCATAACTATATTCCTCCTCCTTCCGTTGATGGGCGCGACGGTCACCGCCGGGATAGGGGAAGCCGTGGCGGTCAGCCTGAAGGGCAGAATTGAAGCTCAGGAATTGGTAATCTCGGTGAAGGGGGAAAGCAAGGATGGGGAGCTCATTGAAGACGACACCCTGGTTTTTGATTTTCCCATTACCGATCATGATAAAAGATCGTGGGTGATGGAAATTCCCTTGGTCTTTACCTACACATCCAATCAGAATCTGCCGAGCAATGCAAATTTAGTGTTTACCGTCGGGGAGTTTATCGGAGATAATGGTGGTAGATTAAAAGCTGAGCTGAAAACCGCTCGCTTAAGCCCCAAAACATTCGTTGTAAATCCCGATCCCGACCGAATTGAACTTAAAACGACCTTTGAGGCCGGTCGGCAAACCAATACCCCGATCGGAACCGTGATCGTCGTCTTTAAAAAGGCCGAGGAGGAACTTTTCCCGGTCGGAAACTATACAGGCGAGTTCTTTATCAGTTTTCTGCGCGAAAACTGATTATTCGTAATATTTGTTTTACAGCTCAGAGAATTCGTGCAATAATAGAGGTGTCGTTGCTTGGACCTGATCGATTGTTTCCAGCGACAGGTCCGGTGCCTCAAGCTCGGAGGAGTATTGAGGTTCTCGTAAGGAGGTTACCGCTATCCGAGACGGATAGCGGTTTTTGTCTGTTCAAGCACCGATCGTTTGAAGACTCCCCAATCCAACGCTACGGCGACGGAAGCCAGAGGAGTGCTTTGCTCTTTCAAGATGCTCGGGATGATCGGGGTCGAGCCTTGAAAGTTCTCTTGGATGATCGGAAGGTATTCCCTTGTCTGAGATCCGGCGATGATGATCGCATCGACCGCTGTCGCCCGATCCGCTGCGACCAAAGCCTTTCCGATCGCTTTGGCAGCGCGAGGCAACTCTTCCTTTCCGTTTCTCGAGAGGGCGGTGACCGTTTCCAGGCAGCCGATCGACCCGCAGGAGCACAACATCGTCTGACCGACCGGAGTATGTTCAAAGCGGGAGAGCCGATCGATGCCATCGATGTACAGAGCGCTCTCCAAGTGTTCGCCCCAATTGATATAGAGGTATGAAGCGGGAGTTTCCTTATCAAACCAGCGTTCGGCAAAACTCATCGAAAGGGTCGTATGGGCGAAGATCGTCGGAATCGAGGTGTTCTTTTCAATCACCTCGGCAAGGGGAATCTGCTCCCAAGGCCAGTAGTTGTGGGCGACGAGAGTTTTTCGATCCTCGCTGAACGTTCCGCTGGCGGTAAGGACGATCGCCTTGAAAGGAGTCCTGCTTTCATGGGTCAGCTTGAGAATCCGTTTGATGATCTCCGCTCCGGTCGTTTTCGGATCGGGATGTTCCTGTATGGGGAACTTTTCCATTCTGAGGATCGACCCATGGATATTGGCGACCGCATACGTGGTCGTCTTGATATCAATATCGATGCCGAGCACCAATGCTCCGTCGCTCCTGAGTTTCAGGTTGGTCGGCTTTCGACCGGCGGATGTATCGGCTTTTCCGCTCTCTTTGACGAGATGTTCTTCGAGAAGAAGCGAAACGATCTCGCTCGTCGAAGGTTTGCTCAAGTCAAGCGTTCGGGCGATATCCGCCCGGCTGATCGTTCCTTCTTGGGCGATGAGGTTGAGCACCCTGAGACGGTTGACTGTCCGCGCGACGGAGGGATGGGAAAAGTCCATGCCCTAGCATACCCCACCACCACCTCTTTTGTTAAGGTTTGTTGCCGTTTACGGCAAAACTAAGTATCTTTTGTTATATTCCCTTGGAGGTACGATTGTATCATGGCAAAGAAGAAGTTCAAGACGGAAGTAACCGAGCTGTTGCAGCTCATCATCCACTCCCTGTATTCGCACAAAGAGATTTTCCTGCGGGAACTGATCAGCAACGCATCTGACGCCCTCGATAAGCTGAAATACTTGACCCTCACCGACGAGCAGCTGAAGAGTCTCGATTTCAATCCTCGAATCGATATCACCTTTACCGAGAAATCGCCCCGAACCCTCACGATCCGAGATAACGGTCTCGGGATGGATGAAGATGAGCTTTCAAACAATTTGGGAACGATCGCATCCAGCGGAACGAAGAAGTTCCTCGCTTCCTTGACGGAAGAACAAAAGAAGGACTCCAACCTGATTGGTCAGTTCGGCGTCGGATTCTACAGCGCCTTCATGGTCGCAAAACGAGTCGATGTCTACTCCAAGAAAGCGGGAACCGAACAAGCATACCTCTGGTCTTCAACCGGAAAAGGAACATTCGACATCTCCGAAAGCGAGATGGACGGCCATGGAACGGAAATAGTCCTTCATCTCAACGAAGAGGGCGAAGCATACGCAAACCGCTGGCAGATCGAACAGCTCATAAAGAAGTACAGCGATCACATCGCCTATCCGATTTTCCTGACCTATGAAGCGACGACCTATGACGACAAGGAGAAGGATGAGGAGGGCAACCCGAAGAAGAAGAGCGAGATCAAGGTTGAACAGATCAACAGTTCCTCCGCCCTGTGGCGCCGGCCGAAGAGCGAGTTGACCGACAAGGATTACAACGAGTTCTACAAGCAGACCTCCTACGACAGTGAGGACCCTCTCTTCTATGTGCACACCAAAGCGGAGGGAGCCATCGAGTACACGACCCTCTTCTTCGTTCCCAAGAAAGCTCCCTTCGACATGTACTACGCCGACTATCGACCCGGGGTGAAGCTCTATGTGAAACGGGTCTACATCACCGACGACGATAAAGAGCTGCTGCCTCCATATCTCCGGTTCGTTCGGGGAATCATTGACAGCGAGGATCTTCCCCTGAACGTTTCCCGGGAGATTCTTCAGCAGAACCGGATAATGGCTTCGATCCGCTCCTCCAGCGTGAAGAAGCTGCTCGGAGAGTTCCAGAAGATGAGCGAGCAGAATCCGACGATGTACGATGAGTTCATCGAGCAATACAATCGACCCCTGAAAGAAGGATTGTACTCCGATTACTCCAATCGGGACGCCTTGTTGGAGCTGGTCCGGTTCAAGTCCTCCACCGAAGACGGATGGGTGAGCCTGGATTCCTACAAGGAGCGGATGAAGAGCGATCAGAAGTCGATCTACTACATCACCGGCGGAAAAGAAGAAGTGCTCAAGGCCAGTCCTCTTCTCGGCGCCTACACCAAGCGTGGGTACGAAGTCCTCGTCATGGGCGATGACATCGACGATATCGTCGTCAGTCAGCTCGGTTTCTACAAAGAGTTGCCGCTGAAAGCGATCAACAAGAGCGGAGCGGTTGATGATTTGAAGGAAGGAGATGACAAAGCCAAGGAGAGCAAAGAGTCGAAGGCTTTGATAAAGAAGATGAAGAAAGCGCTCGGGAAGAAGGTGAAGGATGTCGTAGTCTCCACCCGTCTTGTCGATGCTCCGGCCGTCATCGTGGTCGATGAAAATGACCCGACCGTTCAGATGCAGCAGCTTCTGAAGATGATGGGTCAGGATCAGGGCGAAGAAATTCTTCCGATTCTTGAAATCAACCTTGATGATCCGATCATCAAAAAGATTGAGGCGAGCGATGATAAGGAGTATGTCGAGGACCTTGCATCGGTTCTTTTGGACCAAGCCCTTCTCTCCGAAGGTGTGATGCCGAAGGACCCTGTCGCGTTCACACGCAGACTTCAAAACCTGTTGGCCCGCTGATCATCAGCATCATCTATCATCTATAAACAACCGAGAGCCCATCACAGGGCTCTTGCGTATTTAGAGGCTTTTAAGGAACTCCAACATCGCCAAAGCGGTCGGTGGGCACCCCGGTACACTCTTGCCGAGACCGCCGGTGCATGTTCCGACACCGGCTCGAGAGGGATCCTGAACGGTTTTGAACTCCTGCCCGACACAGATCTTCCGATCGAACCGACTGCCAAGCTGGTTGACCTCATCCAACCGTTTCAACGCATGGAGCAAAGTTCCGTGACACGCCGAGCAGGCGCTTCGACTGTCGATATATTGGTTGAGGTAGATAGCCTTCCCGGTGGGAAGGGGAAGAGGCGCGATCTCGCTCGGCTCATTGAGAAAGATGATATTTGCAAAATCCAGATTCGTCGTTCCCACCCCGAACCGCTCGGCCAACAGGATATAATCGATATCTTCCACTTCAAAACCCATCAACGAAGCGCCATAGGCATCACAGAGGACGGAGTCCCGACAAGCGAAGATTCGATCGGTTTGTACGGGGTTGCCGCCCTCTTCAAAGTCCAGGTCTCCGTTCAGACTGTCGACGATGACCAGATTCGCGCATCGCAATGCGTTCAGCGCGGCGATCGGTTTATGAAGCCCCATGCTATGGGACTGACGCTTGGATCGGTCGGAGACGCACCCCTTCATATTCTTGAGGGCGCATGTCATCGATGTCTGGCAGTGGCCTTTGAGAACGGGAAGGCTGATGAGGAAATCAGTCTCCATGATCGTTTTGCTGATTTCAAAGGGGACTCCATGAACCGTTTTGGCAACGTAGGCATCATCCTTCACATCAACCAGGCGAACATCATATGTATTGCCGATCGTATAGTATCCGTTGACCTCGAATGCCCGTTTGGTGGAGTCTCCGACCCAGGCGCTTTCAACGATTGAAATATTGTGAAATCCCCGTACTTTGAGGTATTCGATGATCGCGATGATGATCTCGGGATGCGTTGTCGCCCCTCCATCAGGTTTCGCCGCGACAACCAGGTTCGGTTTCAGGGCGATTTTGTTCGATTGTGACGGAATGAGTTTCTCCAGCTCAATCGCGGTAAGAAGCGATTGAGTCATCTCAAAACCGTCGGTGCCATATATATGAAAAATGTCTCGCATGTTCATTGCCTCTGAGTGTAAATCGGGAAGAATCCCTCGGTCAATCTTTGACTGAGTAGGATGGTATTGGGTAGTATATAAAAGAGAGGAAAAACATGGATTTGAAAAGACAAGCGTACGAGTTGCTGAACAATTGGAAGGGTTCTGCCTATATTCACGGTCTTGGGGTGCTTGATCGGGTCGGTGAAGCGGTGGCGGCCTTGGGCAGGGACGCCCTTGTGATCGCGAATACCACTCGAAAGAGCGAAACTGTCGAGAAGGTGCTTGCTTCTCTTGCGGATGCGGGCATCACCTTTGGCGAGATTGTGCCGACCGCAAAGCCCAATTCTCCAAAAGAGGATGTGTTGCGCCTCAGCAAGGTGATCGCATCCCGAAAGCCCGAGGTGATCATCACGATCGGTGGCGGATCCGCAATCGATGCCACAAAAGCGGCGAACGCGTTGGCGACGTTGGGCGGAGATGTCGACCAGTACTTCGGAACCGATCTGGTTGCCAAAGCGCTCAAAGAACGAAACCTTCAACTGATTCCGACGGTGGCGGTGATGACCGCCGCTTCCAGCGCGGCTCACCTGACCAAGTATGCAAACGTCACGGATCTTGCTGCGGGACAAAAGAAGCTGATCGTTGATAACGCCTTGGTGCCGACGTTGAGCGTCTTTGATTACACCTCCACCGTTACGATGCCGAAAGAGCTGACGATCGACGGCGCCTTTGACACGATCGCCCATACGCTTGAGGTGTACCTCGGCTCTCATCCCGAAACGATCGAGCTCACCGGAAAAATCGCCGAATGCGCGATTCGGCTCGTCGTAGAGAATGCACCGATTCTGATCGATGATCCAAACAATGAAGAAGCGCGGGAAGCCCTTGGGCTGGCAAGTGATCTCGGCGGGTATGCGATCATGGTCGGTGGGACGAGCGGGGCTCATTTGACGAGCTTCTCCCTTGTCGACATCGTCGCCCACGGAACGGCGTGCGGGATCATGAATCCGTATTATGTGGTTCTCTTCGGTCGGGCGATCGAGCAGCAGCTGAACGTGGTCGGACCGGTTTTCGGTTCCAAGGATACCTCTCCGATTTCCGTCGCCGAAGCGATGATCGCCTTCGCCAAGTCGATCGGCGCTCCGACGAAGCTGAATGGTATCGAAGGATTCTCCGAAGCTCATATCACTCGGGCGCTCGCTGCCGCAAAAAATCCTCAACTGAAGATGAAACTGCAGAACATGCCGATTCCGATGGACGCCGCCGGTGTAGACACCTATATGGCGCCGCTTCTTCGGGCCGCAGCCGAAGGCGATCTCACAAAGATCAAGGCGATGTAGATGTTGATCATTCTTTTTTCAATTGAAGTTATTTGAGCAGTTCGGCGATATTTGAACGGACCATCTCTTCAAGACTTCCTCGTCCTCCGCGGCCCGGGAGGTTGCGCCACGTCACGATTCTGCTCTTGGGAGAGACTTCCAAAGCGGGAGGAGCGACGGGGTTGTGGATGTTATCGATGATGATATCGATATCGCCTTTGGCGATTTCGGCAAGCTGAGCCGCCGTCAGCGGTGCCGGACCGAACGTTCCGACCACGTTGAGACTAAGATCCTTCGCAAGGTATACCTGCATCGCGTGGCAGTAGACGTTCTTCCGATCGAGACCTTTTTCAGCTACATTCTTCTTCCCTTCGAGAATCCCCTCTTCGTAGGTCGCGAAGCGGACCGTGTTTTTCGCTTCGGTTCCGAAGATCTTGGCAAGCTTGGCGCTCTGGGTCCGGACGTTTTCAATCGAGTTGTTCGTCTGGATGTGGATGAGAGCCGACTCATCTTTCTTGATCGTCGTTCCCATCGACTTCATCATCACCTCGTATCCTGCATAGAGGAAGTATTCGGCGTTGTTGATCTTTTGAACGTCGCTGATGGTGATCTCGTACTCCGGGGGGTGAGTCATCGTCGCCGGGGCGATGAAGTCGACATTATCGACTCCGGCGATATCGGCAAACGCCGCGGTCCATGCAGTCGAAGCAACGACCGTGGATTCCGGTTTTTCCGATAAAGCTTGAGCGAAGAGCGTGAAACTCAAAAGCGCTGCAAGAACAAGAACAACGGTTCTTTTCATATTCATCTCCTTTTTTTGAAGGTCGGTATCGGATAAATCACGGCGGACAGCAGGGCGATTGTTCCGCTCGGGGGCATGTCGGTGTAGATCGCCAACAGGTATCCGAACGTGGAAACGAACAGGCCGATGATGCACGCTGAAACCATAAGCTGCTTCAACGATTCGCTTCGCTTGGAGGCGACAAGAACAGGAAGAATCAACAACGCATCAATCAAGAGCGCTCCGAGGAGCTTCATCGCCAAGGCGATGACGAGGGCGATGAGCGTCACCATGAAGGTGTGGTGGAAACGGACCCGCATTCCCAGCGAGGAGGCGATCTCCTGATCGAAGAAGATCGCGCTGATCGTTCGAAAGCTCAGGAATATATAGAGGACTATGACGATCGCGAGGGCGATCAGGGCGGCGATATCAGTCCACGCAAGAGCGAACGGCGAGCCCCAAAGCAGCTGGAGGGTGTCTTTTGCCGGCACATCCCAGATGTGCATCACCAGCGATGCGGCGGCCATCGTGAAGACCATCGCCGTCGCACTGGAAAGACCGAACCCGAAGCGGGTGTCTTTGGTGAGCTTGAGCATCAAAAGCACTAGAATGAGGTTCAGCACCACGCTGATAGCCAAAGTGTTCACATTCAACGCCAACGAGATCGCTCCGGCAAGGATGACGCCGTGCATCAACATATAGCGCATCGGAATAAGGTTGAGCCGAAGGACCATGACTCCGGTAGCGGGAAACGCGAGACCGGCGATCGCCATCGCTAGGAGTCCGCGGGCTACCGGGGCGAGAGTTAGGGCAAAGAGGAAGTCATTCATGATCGTCTCCCAGACGCAGAATCTGCCATCCCAGCTCTTCTTCCAGCTCTTTGTCATGAGTAACGACGATGATCGTCGGCATCTCCGCCAACGTGAGGGAGTGGAGCAGGCCAACCAACGTAGTCCGGCTTTTCGCATCCAAAAATGAGGTGGGTTCGTCCAACAGAAGAAGGCGGGCTTTTTGGCAAAGGGTCCGGGCCAATGAGACGCGCTGCCGTTCGCCGCCGCTCAGGCTGAAGAAGTTCCGAGAACTCAGATGAGCCGAAGCGGTTCTCCGGAGTGCAGTGTCGATTTCCCACGCTTGTCGTTCCCTAGGGAGGTTCGGGTCGACAGCCATCGCGACGACCTCGCGTGCGGAGACGGGAAATTGCTCTTGGGTCTGCTGCTGCTTGATGTATCCGATCGTCCGGGGCGGAAGATCGTTTGGCTCCCTGTCGTCGATCCTGATCGTTCCGGAAGTGGGAATCAACCTGCCGAGAAGCAGGTTGATTAGGGTGGTTTTTCCCATCCCGTTATCCCCCTGGATGATCAGGCGGCCTCCTTCGGGAAGTGAAAAGTGCAGATTCTCGAACAACGGTTCGCTGTTCGGATAGGCGAAACTCAGTCCGGTTACTTCGACGCTGACGCCTTGAACCAGTTTCGCTCGCCGTTTCAGAATTCGGTAGATCTCATCCTCATCATCGATCTCTTTAAGCAGATTCTCGGTTTGACACGCCAGCCGTTCAATCTTCTTTTCCCAGGAGATTTCGATTCCTTTCGCTTGATAGTACTCAACAGCCGGCTCGCTCACCAAATCGATGTGGGCGCGGCGTACACCAAACCGCCTCTGAAGAACCGCAGCCGCTTTTCCTGCGGCACTGTCGTGGACGGAAAGAAGATCCTTGGGACCTTCATACGTCTGGAGGAATTCCTCAAGCGCGAAGAGGGGATGAAGCCAGTGGCCTTGATGGGTGAAGATGAGATCCTCCCCATTGTACACGCACAACGAGAGGCCTTCTTCAAGGGGCTGCTGATATCGAGACACATGATCCTCCAAAGAAAAAGCCATAAACGCAAAGAAAGAGTCATCATTCTTTACCTTCATGGCTTTTTGGTGCCCCTTCATGGAGCGGCTGATTCGAGTGTAGCCTTCTTAGACGGAACGGTCAACCAAGTATGATGCAAGCTCGACGATAGCTCCCTCGATCATCTCCTTGGTGGAAAGCTCCTGCTTGCCGACGATCGAGATATTGCATTTGGTGATGGGAAGAAGGATTTTGTGGGCGGAGCTTTGTCCGATCGCGACTGCCATCGCCGGGGTAATCTCCCCATGAAGCGAATCGGCGGCGAGAAGCCCGATCGGTCCGATGATCACCTCGCTCTTTCGGCATGCCACCAACACCGGATTTTCTCCGCTTGCCGCGGCATCCGCACCGCTCGTCAGCATCGCGCTGGCGGCAAGTGCATTGGTTCCGATCGCAAAGACCTCTTCATGAGGAAATCGCTTCTTGATAGCCGCCACCAATGCTTTGCCGAGGCTGCCGCCTTGGCCGTCGATTACCGTTATCTTCATGCTTGCTCTCCTTCTTTCCTGCCGACTCCGACCAGATAGATTTCAAAGGAGTCATCCCGGCATGCTTTGGGTTTTACGATCTTGGCCCGGGTGAAGAGGGTTCTAATCCTTTTCATCAGCTCCTGTTCCCCTCCGCCTTGAAAGAGCTTGACTACGAGGTTCCCTCCCGTTTTGAGGTGTTCGGCTCCGAGGAGAATCACCTGTTCGGCGAGATGCTCGCTGCGGGCGGTATCAACACCACGGTTTCCCGTCGTCAGCGGAGCTGCATCGCTGATGATTGCATCATACGGTCCATGTTCGATGAGCTTCGGTCTGATCTCGTTTCCGAACGCGTCACCGACATAGGAGATGACGGTATAAGGAATCGGGTTGATGCTCAACGGATTCAAGTCAACCGCGACGATCTTTCCCACTCCTTTGAGCAGGACATTATTGATAAAGAGGGTCCATGAACCCGGGGCGGCACCGACATCCAAGACCGTATCGCCCTTTTTTATGATCGCAAACTGCTTCTGAATCTCTTCCAGCTTGTACACGCTTCGAGCGGGATAGCCCTCTTTGCGGGCCCGAAGAGTATAGGAATCAGCAGTGTTGCGCCGTGATTTCGCCATACGTCCACTATACCAGAACCGCACAGCCGCATAAAGATGGTGCCAGTGAGGAGTTGGGGTGAAAAAGTCTCACTGGCACCTAAGGAATCACACATTAAGGAGGTTCTAAAAACTGTGTTCATCAGTACTCCTGCAACAACTATGCCAAACCAGGAATTCTTTGCCGGACGCTCTTCTTTCTCTTCTTTCAGTACAAAGTGAATCGATCTCAGGTGTGCAAAAGAGTAACAGCTGATAAGGAAATGCACAGTAAAAAGGCTGCCCGTTTCGGGCAGCCGGGACAGACAAGGTTTATAGTGCTTAGTTGGCTTGAAAGGTAAAGGTTACCGTTCCGGTGTATTGACCTTCCACTGCGTTGTTGAACGAGGTGGGGTCAATATCCAGCATTATTTCTCTTGAAGCGGCGGCCATTGAAGTCAAGGAATCTACCTTGAGAACTTCAACAGGAGAAACAGTCTCTGCACCATTGGTGGTAAACTCTTTAGTGCCCAAAAACACGGTGTAGTCGATGTAGCTGGTGGTGGTTCCTACCGTACTGGTCATCGCGGTAGCGCTCATCGTAACCTTGTAGCCCTCGCGGTTATTGCTGACCACGGAGATCCAACCGGAAAAATTCGACTGATACCCTGACTTAGTTACGGTATAAGAGGAAACTCCGGATGCATTGTTCAAGGCTTCCAGAGTGGAGCCGGTGAACTTCGCAGTGGTGATTTTCATTCCGTTGATCGGTGCAACGGTCGTGGTGATATCGAAGGAAGCTTCGGCGGCAAAGGCACCGCCGGTTGCGAGGGTGAGGACGATCAAGAGGGTGATAAGCTTCTTCATGCAGTTCTCCGAAAGGAGCCGAGCTCCTGTGCAAGTATTCGATGAGCCCTTTTCCTGAGGCTCGTCCGTATGGTACTGAAATGTGAAACTTATGTCAATATGGTTTCCGTAAAAATCAATATAAACAGATGAAATATTTTTGTAATAAACGTATAATATTTCAAATTAAAGAATTAGTTATGCTTTTTGTTTGAAAAACATATGACAAGGCAACGAAAATAGTAGGCGTTCTCGCACACAGGACCGCTTTACAGGCATACCCGGGAGATAAAAGTAGGGTGCCAATGCTATGAAAAACGGCTTCGGCACCCTAAAAATTAAAGGAGGAGTATGAAAAAAACTGTTGCTCTGTACACTTCATAGTATGCAACAACTATGCCAAGAAAAACCGCATTTCCTGCCGTTATTCGAGGATTTTTCTTCTCTTTGGTGTGAAAGGGATGTATTTTGGTTGCTTGCTGTGCAAAAATTGCTCAATTGACGATGGATTATCCTATCGATACATTAACGGTATGAAGAAACCCACCATGCTGAACCGTCGCTTTAGGGAAACCGGCTACCGGCGCTTTGCGATCAAGATTATCGTATTCAATATTCTCGTCTTTTTGGTTACCAACCATCTTTGGCCAAAAGGGTTTTACTACCTGGCGATGATTCCGACCTTCGTCCGACACGGGTATTTCTATCAAGTCTTTTCCTATATGTTCGTCCATGGGTCGTTCAACCATCTCCTCTTCAATATGCTCAGCTTGTTGATTTTTGGGACGATGGTGGAAAAACGAATCGGCAGCAAGGAGTTTCTGCTCTTTTATCTGCTTACCGGACTGTTCAGCGGAATCATATCTTTTGTCAGTTACTACCTGGGCGGAATGAACGTCGTTCTTGTCGGAGCGAGCGGAGCGATCTACGGCGTGCTCCTGCTCTTTGCGGTGTTCTTTCCTTATTCAGTGATCTTCGTCTTTGGAATTATTCCGGTCCGCGCTCCGATCCTGATCATCATTTATGCGTTGATCGAACTGTACAGCCAGGTGTTCAGCCGAGGCGGGAACGTCGCTCATTTGACGCATTTGAGCGGATTGGTCTTTGCGTATCTGTACTGCCGCATCCGGATGAGGATCAATCCTCTTGAGGTGTTCAGACGAACGCTTTAGTCGAAGAAGCCGTATTGATCGCGAATCCGGGCATATCCCGGCTTGATCACGTCATAGATGATCTTCAGCCGTTCTTCATGGTGGATGAACGCGCTCTTCATCGCATTGATGGTGAT
>Ga0116183_1001999_pt1 | contig 22413 bp, 10 predicted proteins | sample AD_UKC078_MetaG_FD_89753 | JGI IMG/M metagenome (GOLD analysis project Ga0116183, IMG submission 89753) | Active sludge microbial communities of municipal wastewater-treating anaerobic digesters from USA - AD_UKC078_MetaG | ecosystem: Engineered > Bioreactor > Anaerobic > Digestate | place: USA... | reverse complement strand
TGTAGTAACTATGACTACCACTGGTAAACCGGGTGATGAAGACCCGAAAATTACTATTCGTGGCGTTACGTCGTGGAATAGCAGTGACCCGTTGGTACTTGTTGATGGTGTTGAACGCCCTATGAGTAATGTCGATATTAACTCGGTGGCTTCTATATCCGTATTAAAGGACGCCTCTGCAACAGCTGTGTTTGGTGTACGTGGTGCTAATGGTGTAATCTTGATTACCACTAAGCGAGGTGAAGAAGGTAGGGCTGTTATCAATATCAATGCTAGTACAACATTGAAGACCTACTCTAAATTACCTGACATGATGGATTCCTATGATGCACTTGCGCTTCGTAATCAGGCTATAGAGAGTGAGTTGGCTTATCATCCTACTTCATGGAATTACTACTTATCACAAGATAGATTAAATAAATATCGTTATCCGGCTAATCAAGCTGAGGCAGAACGTTATCCAAACATGGATTGGGTGGACTATCTGCTGAAAGATGTGGCTACATCGTACAATGCCAACGTAAACATCAGTGGTGGTACGAAGTTCGTGAAATATTTTGCTGCTGCCGATTTTGCTCATGAGGGTGATATTTATAAAAAAGTGACTAATACGAAAGGTTATGATCCGGGATTCAGCTACGACCGTATCAATGTACGTAGTAATCTTGATTTCAACTTGACAAAAACTACGAAACTGCATGTCAATCTTTCAGGATCACACGCTGTGAAAAAGGCTACGCAGGGCCAATACGAGAATTTGGTTTGGAGTGCTTTCTATGGCATTTCTCCCGATTCTTTTGTGCCGGTATATAGTGATGGTACTTTTGGTTACTATTATCCCAATCCTACGCAAGCTGCCACAAACAGTTACGAAGACCTTAGTGTAAACGGCATAGGTTATACTACCGACGATCGCTTGAATACCGATTTCACCTTAGAACAAGATTTAGGCTTTATACTGAAAGGTTTGAATGTACAGGCTAAATTGGCATTTGATAACGCTTTCCGTGAAACAGGTCGTGGTGTGGATGATACGAACGACTGGGAGAATGAGGCTCACAAGTGGATTGACCCAGAGACAGGTCTGGAATATACAGATATTAAACCAGATGCATTGTATAAGTTTGACTTTAAGAATAATAATGCTTGGAGAACCAGTGCGGGTACAGTTCAAAACTGGGCTACCTACCGTCGTATGAACTACTCCGCACAATTGAACTACTCCAATAAATTTGGTGATCATACGGTAGGTGGTATGGGTAACTTCAGTCGCGAACAATATGCCACGGGTAGCGAACAGCCTCATTATCGTGAAAACTGGGTATTCCGTGGAACTTATGACTATGCGAGCCGCTATATGCTGGAATACAATGGTGCATACAATGGTTCTGAAATATTTGCCAAAGAAAACCGTTTTGCTTTCTTTAGTTCGGGTGCTATTGGATGGATGGTTTCAGAAGAACCTCTCGTAAAGAAACTGAATCTAAAATGGCTGGATATGTTGAAGTTGCGTGCTTCTTATGGACAGATTGGAGATGATAATGTAAACGGACGTTGGCTTTATATGGATACTTGGAATAATGGCGGTAACTATCGTCAGTCGTTGACGGGGGTTGATCCTGCTAAGAGTCCTTACAGTTGGTGGCAACAAAGTCAATTAGGTAACAAAAACTTGCAATGGGAGGTGGCTACCAAACTTGATATTGCTGCTGATTTCGCCTTGTTTGGCGGAGTGATTTCAGGTTCGTTCGACTACTTTAAAGAGAAACGTTCTGATATTTTGGTTACCGGTGATAAACGTGCTGTTCCTTCATATTTTGGCGCTTCTGCTCCTGTAGCTAACCTTGGAAAAGTGGATAGTCAAGGATTTGAGTTTGACGTACGCTGGAACAAACAATTAAACCGTGACTGGCGTCTTTGGGGTAACGCTTCTCTGACCCATGCCACTAGTAAAATTAAGGAAGCAGACGATCCGAAGCTGAAACCCGACTATCAGAAAAAAGCTGATAAGGCTATTGGTCAGAATTACTCGTATGTGGATCACGGTTACTACAATAGCTGGGATGAATTGTACGGTAGTACGGCCCATGATGAATATGATAGCGGTCGTAAACCGGGTAATTATGTTATTCTTGACTACGATGCCGATGGAATCATTTCTGTGAATGATAATATCCCTTACGGTTTTACCGGTACTCCTCAGAACACCATGAATCTTCAGGTTGGTTTCGACTATAAAGGCTGGAGTTTCTTTGTTCAGTTCTATAACGTGAACAACGTAAGCCGTTCTGTCGGGCTAAGCAGTTTAGGAGGTACACGTAATACTGCTTTTTATGAAGGCAGTTATTGGTCACCGAGCAATCAAAATGCAGATGTACCTTTGCCTCGTTGGCTAAACCAGACAAGCAGATATACCGACGGCACTCGCTTTCTCTTTGACGGCTCCTACACTCGTTTGAAGTATGCCGAGCTTTCATATACCTTCTCTGAGGAGAAGTGGCTGAAGGCGTCGGGACTGAGTAGCTTGAAATTGTTTGTTAACGGAAATAACCTCTTCTTATGGACCGACATGCCCGATGACCGTGAGTCGAATACCGGTGGAGCGAGTGCATACCCTACTCAACGTCGTTTCAATTTAGGTTTTAAAATCACACTTTAATTTGAAAGCAAGATGAAAAATAAGATTATTTACATACTTACCGTATTCTTCTTTTCGGGCTTCACGTTTACTTCGTGTACTGATTACTTGGATAGGGACTCGGACTCTGTACTATCCGAAGAAGATGCGTTTAAGAACTTCAACAACTTCCAGGGATTTGTAGAAGTGATGTATAACGTTATCCCTGATATAGCTAAACATTACTGGGTAAGTTCTTTTAACTGGGGAGATGATGAGGTCATAACTACGGGAAATGGTGAATATTTGATGGGTTATGCCATTGATGGTGGTAACTATCGTAGCTATATTAATAAAGGTGATTGTTTTTTAGATAGAAGCTGGAAAGTGGATGGGGACCGTTTTGCAAAATCTTTATGGGGTGGTAGTTGGTATGCCATTCGTCAGGCCAATATTGGTCTTGAAGCTTTACAGAAAGGCTTATTGAAGGATGCCACACAGGAAGAACGCAATTTTATAGAAGGTCAGCTGTACTTTTTCCGTGCTTGGTTCTACTTCCAGCTTACAACTTATTGGGGTGGTTTGCCCTATATAGAAAGTGTTCTCGCTTCTGATGCACAATTTAACTTACCGCGTGAAAGTTATCAAGAGAACGCTGAAAAAATGGCAGCTGACTTTCAGCGTGCTGCTGATTTGCTTCCAATTGACTGGGACAATACCCCTGCAGGTAGTCGTACGAAAGGAAACAACGCTTTCCGTCCTAATAAGATTTGGGCACTCTCATATTTAGGTAAGTGCTTGCTCTATGCCGGTAGCCCTTTGATGCAGAATGGTGGTGAAAATGACAATCGTTCGTATAATGCAGATTATTGCAAACGTGCAGCCGATGCTTTGGGTAAGGTACTTACTATGGTTGAGGGCGGTCAAACTCAATACGCTTTGGTGAGCTTTGATAAATACAGCACTTTGTTCTACACCAAAGAGCAGAACTGGCTGATGCCCGGTGGTACGGAAGCCATCATGCGTAGCCCTACTTACGGTGCGGATTCTTATTGGCGTCAGATGAACTCTTATCAACTTTCATATATTTGTGATGGTGATGGTATTATCTTATGTCCTGCTGCTAACTATGTAAACTATTTCGGTATGGCAAACGGTTTGCCACTTAATGATTCTAATTCAGGATTTAGTAAGACACAGCCTTGGAAAGATCGTGACCCACGTTTCTATAATAACTTTATTTACGATGGTGTGAAGATGATCAAGGCTCCATCAGATGAACGCAAGGTATATCAGTATGCCAATCTCTACGAAGGAGGTAACAGTTCAGATAACCCTAGTAAAACCAGCCGTACCGGTTATTTCAATTACAAATTCATTCCGTTAGGAGCTAATAAGGATGATTCGGATTATGGATATGGCAAGGCTACACACCTCCATTTATCTTGGTTGCGTTTGGCAGAAGTTTATTTGCTTTATGCCGAAGCTGCTGCTCAAGGTTATGGTTCACCTACCGGCAAGTCTTCTACTTTCACAAAGAATGCCATAGAAGCAGTCAACGTAATTCGTAAACGGGCAGGTGTAAGTGGTGTAGCCGACAGTTACACCAGTGACTTGGAAAAATTTATGGGTGAAGTTCGTCGTGAGCGTGCCGTTGAACTGGCCTACGAAGGGCATCGTTTCAACGACTTACGTCGCTGGAAATTATTGACCGTGTATCCTTATAATATTAAGACTACGCAAAAATTTGACCGTGCGGAGGCATTCAATCCCGAAACCAACCCTAAAGAACGCAAGGTTGTTAACTTCCGTGAAGAGATTGTGACACAGCGTAACCTTTCAGGCAAACACTATTGGTTACCGTTCAAGACAGACGATGTAACGATGTATCCGGAGTTTAATCAAAATCCCGGTTGGTAATGGTTTTATTAACGTAAAAACTATAAAAAATGAAACATATATATAAAGGACTTGTATTTTGTGCGGCGTTTGCTTTCGCTCACACACATATTGCCGCCCAAGAGACGCTGGTCGACTTGCTTGAAGCTACCAAAGCCGATTCGCTTCAAAAGGTGCAAGTGGCATTCCGTTCCTTAGACCGAAGCGATTTGCTGGGAGGTGTATCAGTCATTGATATGAAGGCTATGTCAGAAAAAGCATATACAAACTATAGTTTGAGCCTGGTTGACAATGTCGTGGGTGGTTTCAATGGCAATATTTGGGGAAATAGCGAATACCTCGTTATGGTAGACGGTATGGTGCGTGATGCAAACAACGTACTTCCGCATGAAATAGATCAGATAACTCTCTTAAAAGGCGCCTCGGCCGTAGTGCTTTATGGTCCGCGTGCTGCTAAAGGTGTTATCAGCATAACTACCAAACGTGGTAAAGTAGGCGATCTCAGAATCAATGTTAATGCTAATACAGGTTTTTATACTCCCAAGTCTTATCCCAAATATCTGGGTTCAGCAGAGTATATGAGTCTCTACAACGAAGCCCGTGTAAACGATGGTTTGGCTGCTAATTACTCGCAGGAAGCCATTTATAATCATGCATCTGGTTTAAATCCTTATCGCTATCCTGACTTTGATATGTATTCTTCTGATTACCTGAAGAAAGCGTACAACCGTTCTGAAGCGGTAGCCGAAATATCAGGCGGTAACGAAAAAGTAAAGTATTATACTTCTACAGGTTACTATCGTGAGTCATCACTTCTTAAGGTGGGCAATACGGAGGATAATTACAACAGCCGTTTTTTTGTACGTGGAAATGTAGATATGCAGTTGCATAAACTTATCACCGCACAGGCTGATGCCAATGTTACTTTCTATGATTCTTATGCGGCAAGTGTTGACTGGTGGGGGCAAGCTGCTACGTTGCGCCCGCACTTGGTGTCGCCGTTTATCCCTCTGAGTTACATAGAAGAAACTGATCAGAATTCATTGAATGCTGTGCTTAATAGTAGTTATATCAAAGATGGTAAATACTTTTTTGGCGGTACGCAGCAGAACCCTACTAATCCGGTTGCCGATGCTTATGCGGCTGGAGACAGTAAGTTTGTGAGTCGCCAGTTTCAGTTTAATACACGCTTTGATATTAATCTTTCTCCATTGCTTAAAGGACTTTATTTTCGTGCTAAATATGGTATAGACTATGCTTCTACCTACAACCAAGGTTATACAAGCAAATATGCTACTTTTTCACCTGTGTGGGCCAACTACAATGGGAAGGATGTCATTGCTAGTATTACACAGTATGGTAAGGATGAGAAGAGCGGCAGTGAAAATATTGATAATTCAGCTTATCGATATACCTACAATGTATCCGGTCAGTTTGATTACCAGCGTACTATTAACGCCGACCATAATGTTTTTGCCATGATTTTGGCTAATGCTTGGCAGACACAACGAAGCGGGCATTATCATCGCACCACCAATGCCAATTTAGGTTTTCAGGCATCGTATAACTATCAACATAGATACTATGCAGACTTTAGTGTTGCAATGCCTTATTCGACCAAGTTGCCAGAAGGCAAGCGCATCGCTTATTCTCCCACTGTTACTTTGGGTTGGAATTTAGCTAAAGAGTCATTTATGGAGAACTCCATTTTTGACGACTTGATGCTTACTGCTTCGGCAGGTATCATTAATCAGGATCTTGATATCACTGCTTCCGATAACGAAGATGGATATTATCTTTATAAGGCAGTTATACAATCGGGTGGTTGGTATAGTTGGGGTGATAACGGAGGTTTGGCTGCCACTGAGTTTCAACGTGGTAACAATCCTGATATGACCTATGTGAAACGTAAAGAGTTGACAGCAGGTTTGCGTGGTTCTATGTGGGATAAGTTGATAAGTTTTGATGTTAACTTTTTCACAAGCAAGATGGATGGTGGATTGGTTCGTACCAATTCGTTGTACCCCAATTACTTTACGCAGACCGGTTATCCGTCATCATCTATCATTCCTTACGTAAACTTTAATGTAGATCAGCGTACGGGATTTGATTTCAGTGTGTATACAAATAAAAAGGTAGGTGAAGTTGAACTAACTCTTGGAGTAAGCGGTATGTACTATAAGAGCACGGCTAAAAAACGCGATGAGAATGTCGAGTTCGATTACTTATCAGCTGTAGGTCGTGCCTTGAATGGACATTGGGGGTTGCAGAGCGAAGGTTTTTTCCAGAATCAATCTGAAATCGACGCTGCTCCTGATCAGACATTTGGAGATGTGAAGCCAGGCGATATTCGTTATAAGGATCAAAATAATGATAATAAGATTGACGATAATGACCGCGTGTTTTTAGGTCGTTGGGATTCTCCTTTTATGAGTGGCGTCAACCTTACCGCTAAGTGGCGTAATTTTACTCTCTATGCGATGGGTAACCTCTACATGGGTGGCTACGGTATGAAAAACAATTCATATTATTGGGTCAAGGGAGACGGCAAATATTCGGAAGTGGTGCGCAATCGTTGGACACCCGAGACAGCAGCTACTGCTACCTATCCACGGTTGACTACAACTGATGGTGCGAATAATTTCCGTACTTCTGACTTCTGGATGTACAAGAATGACCGCTTTAACCTCACTCAAGTACAACTAACTTACCAGATGCCTGAAAAAGTGTTGGAAGGAACTTTCATCAAAGGTTTGAGCTTTTTTGCCAATGCAAACAATCTGCTTACCATTGCGAAAGAACGAAAAGCTTTGGAACTGAATGTGGGCAGTGCACCTCAAACACGCTTCTACCAACTTGGTTTTAAGGGAACTTTCTAAAAAATGATAAATTTAATAATCAAGATTGAAAAATAAGAAGTTATGAAACTAAAAAATATCATCTTATCAGCAGCCTTAGTGGTGGCATTCTCTGCTTGCGACGATTTGTTTGAGCCGACAATAGAGAACCATAAAGATGCTGCAGATTTGGAAAACATGCCTTCGTGGGCTGTTGGCTTGCTGGGGCATGCCTATATCAGTAATCCGCTGGGTGAAAATGCCAACTCTTGGAAGTTTACTGATGTAGCTACCGATGATGCCGTATCCAATGATATAGGAAATTCTTATCTGAAAATGGCAACAGGTTCTTGGCGTGCTGATAATAATCCCATGGACAATTGGCAATATTTGCGTGCATCATGGCAATATCTTAATCAGTTTTTGGAAATCTCCGAAAATGTAGAATGGGCTAGAGATCAGGTTGCTTCAGACCTTTTCAAAAAACGTTTTCAAGGTGATGCCTATGGTATGCGTGCCCTCTATATGTATCACTTGTTGATGAGTTGTGCCGGATGGAGTGCTGACGGACAATTATTGGGTATCCCTATCCTGAAAGAATCGGAGAATATTAATTCAGACTTTAATAAACCTCGTAACACGTTTCGTGAATGTCTTGATCAACTGAATCAGGACGTAGAAAAAGCCATTGAAATGCTTCCCGAAGAGTATGGTGATGTAAATGGTGCAAGCAATGTGCCCGCAAAATACACTCAGATGGGAGCTGACCCTAGTCAGTACAATCGCGTGTTTGGTGACCATGCCAAGAATCGTATGAGTGCTCGTGTGGCTCGTGCTATTCGTGCTCAAGCAGCTCTGCTCGCAGCAAGTCCTGCCTACAGCGAAGGCTCTGGAGTTACTTGGGAACAGGCTGCTAATAGCATGGCTGAAGTGCTTGCCAATCTTGGCAGCAACCCTATAGAGAATATTGATCCCACAGGTAACAAATGGTACGAGGATGCTAACGGAATTAAGAATCTGGTAGCAGGCTACAATCGTCCCGAATTCCTGTGGCGCAGCAACAAGAATGAAAGTGCTGACCTTGAAAAAGATCAATATCCTCCTTCACTCTTTGGCAAGGGTCGTGTTAATCCTTCTCAGAACTTGGTTGACGCATTTCCATCGCTGACCGGTTACCCGATTAGCGACTCGCGGAGTGGATACGATGCACAGAATCCGTATGCTAATCGTGACCCTCGCTTAGCGCTATATATAATATATAATGGTAGCAAGGCAGGTACGAATAAGAGTGTTATTACGACTGCTTTCGATGGTAGCAACAACGATGCAATGAACAAGTTCGACGGTGCTTCTACACGCACTGGTTACTATTTGCGCAAGTTCTTGGATATGAACGTGAATGCTAATCCTAGCAACACAACCAATGGTTACCATATTAAACCTTGGATTCGTTACACCGAGATTTTTCTTGGTTATGCTGAAGCAGCCAATGAGGCTTGGGGACCACAAGGCAAAGGAAGTAATAGCTATTCGGCTTACGATGTGATTAAAGCTATTCGCAAACGTGCCGGTATCGGTGAAAATGGTCGTGATCCTTATCTGGAATTTGTGAAAGGCGATAAAGACAAGATGCGTGAACTTATTCGCAATGAACGTCGCCTAGAACTTTGCTTCGAAGGTTTCCGCTTTTGGGATTTGCGTCGCTGGAAGGTGGATATCAGCAAGTTGAACGAAACCGTAAAGGGCATGAAGATAACGGGAACTAACCATGAAGTGGTAGATGTAGAAAAACGCGACTACAAGGACTATATGTATTACGGTCCTGTACCTTATAGCGAAATGTTGAAGTTTGATGCTCTCATCCAGAATAAAGGATGGTAACGTGTAAACGAATTTATATAAACTGAATAAATGAAAATAGCAATGAAAAAATCATTCCTAATAATAGCCGCTATGATGGGAGCCCTATTCACTGCATGTGAAAACGGTGACTGGGAGTTCCCTGATTATAAGTATTCTGCGGTTTACTTCGCCTATCAAAGTCCTATACGCACCATCACATTGGGCGAGGATAAGACTGTGGACAACTCGTTGGACAACGAACACAAATGTCAGATTATGGCAACAATTGGCGGTGTATACGAGAACAAGGGCGATGTAGAAATTGGTATTCGCGTAGATAATTCGTTGTGCGATGGTTACACTTTTGAAAGCACAGGTGGTGATGTAGAACCTTTACCGGCTTCTCACTATACATTGAGTGCTGACAAGATTGTTATCAAGAAAGGGCAAGTACTAGGCGGTGTCACTGTAAATCTAACCGATGCATTCTTTAATGACCCTAAATCGACGAGTTTGAATTATGTTATCCCTGTAGTGATGACCAATGTTAAGAACGCAGACTCTATTTTGGTGGGAAAACCTTCAGTTGATACTCCCCATCGCATGAAAAAAAGCGATTGGGAAGTGCAACCTAAAGACTACGTTCTTTATGCTGTGAAGTACATTAGCAAGTATGATTCACACTACCTGCGACGGGGTATTGATACATATAGTGGCAATAAAACCGGTACAGAAGTTCGCCATGCCGCTTATGTAGAGAAAGACGAAGCTATTGCCGGGTTCAGTACAGTAGGGCTGAATAAAGTACAGTGGGCTCGTCCAACGCGTAACAAAGCCGGAGAGATTATTGACAGCAAGTTACTGCTGACTTTTGACGAGAGTGGTAACTGTACCATTACTTCCAATTCTCAAGGTGTAGTAGCTAGCGGTAGTGGTAAGTTCGTTGTTAAAGGTGAGAAAAAAAGCTGGGGTAACGAAGACCGTGATGCACTTTATCTGGATTACACCATGGATTATGACGGTATTCATTGTGCTACTAAAGATACCCTAGTCGTACATTATCGTGGTGTGAAAGCTGAATGGTTCACTCCTTTGAAGAAATAATGATCAGGTTTCTTATTAAAAAAAGTATTTATATGAAACATACAAAAAATATTTTAGGAACAATGCTTTTAACGGCTGCTGCTGTTGCTGTCACTTCTTGTGTGGACGACAGCAAGTTGCTGTTTGCTTTTGAGAAGCCTGCCTCTATTGCAGGTATGGAATATCTCAACGAGTATGACGCATTGAAAACTTATGTAAACAGCAGTGCTAATCCCAACTTTAAGTTGGGAATTGCACTGACTGCTGATGACTATATTGCAGGTGGTTTGGTAACACGTCTAGCTAATTCTAACTTCCAGGAAATGACGGCTGGAAACGCTATGAAATATGCTTCGTGCGTGGCAGATGACGGCACGATGAATTTTGGAACCGTAGAGAAATTTGTAGCTGCTGCTAAAGCAGGAGGACTTACCATTTATGGACACACCTTAGCATGGCATGCGCAGCAGAATAATAAGTATTTAAATTCGCTGATTAAAGATAAAGAGATAGAGATTGATCCCAATCAAAAGCTTGATGTGGTAGACAAGATTGTTGACTTTTCTGCGATGACAAAATTTCCATATTATGTAATGGGCTATGAGCCGGATATTGTAAACGGTATACTCGTCAGTAAGAATCCCGGTAGTTGGTATCAGTATTTCGTGGCAGATGGTGTTCCTACCGTTTCTGGTAAGGAATACAAAGTTACTGCCATGATTAAATCTTCTAAAGAAGGTGAATTTATTGTCAAAATGGGTGATTGGGATGCATCTACTGATAAGAATATCAAGGTTACTACTGAATGGAAAGAACAAACCATTGATTTTGGTACCCTCGCTGCTAAAAGCTCGTTTGTAATATTCCAACCGGGCGGCTTTGATGGTGAAATTCAAATTAAGTGGATTAAAGTGAGTCATCCGGAAGCTCCTTCTGTCTCTTTCTATGTTAATCAGCTTGATAATAGCGAAATGAAAGCAGGTGGTACAATGAAAAATTTCGTTGTTCGCGAAAAAGGCAAGGGGGATATTCCCGGTCCTATTTTTGAAGGACAAGGACCTGATGGTATAAACTGTACGAAGATCACGTCTATTGCTAATCCTGCTAATGAGTGGGATACTCAGTTCTTTATCTATACACCGGATAAAGAATGGCAAGGTGGTCAGAAGTATAAAATATCTTTTTGGTACAAAGCTTCCGCTGAAGCTGATTGTTCTACTCAGTGTCACGGAGTTCCTGGTGCTTACAAACATTGGGCTATGCTTCCGCAAAATCCTCACTTCACTACTAAATGGCAACATTATGAAGCCACTGGAACAATTCCTAGTGCGGGTTCAGGTATGAAATCCATAGCTTTCAATCTTAATGTAAGCAAAGATGCGGTAACCTACTATTTTGCAAATATAGTTTGGGAATCGGAAGAAAAAGGTAACACCATTCCTCTTACTCCTGCAGAGAAAAAAGACACGCTTACATGGGCCATGAACAACTGGATAAACGGAATGATGAAAGCTACTGGTGGTTATGTTACTGCATGGGATGTCGTGAATGAACCGATTGCTGGTGGGGGTGATGACGGTGAAGGTTTTTATCCTTTGCAGTCAGCGACTAATGTTAGTGCAGATGATGCTAAGAACAATTTCTACTGGCAAGACTATTTAGGTAGCGAAGACTACGTGCGTATTGCTGTGGCTGCTGCTCGCAAATATTATGCCGAGAATGGTGGCACCAATCCTTTGAGACTCTTTGTCAATGATTACAATTTGGAATCAGATTGGGATGACAACAAAAAGGTCAAGAGTTTGGTACACTGGATTAAGAAGTGGGAAGCTGACGGTGTGACGAAAATTGATGGTATCGGTACGCAGATGCACGTGAGTTGTCATGCCAATGCCGAGACGCAGAAGAGCAAGGAGGATCATGTGGTGAAGATGTTTGAAATTTTGGCAGAGAGTGGAAAACTCGTGAAGATTACTGAACTTGATATGGGCTATGTAGATGAGGAAGGCAATAGTGTGAAGACTGCGGATATGACTCAAGCACAACACAAGGCGATGTCTGAATACTACAAGTTCATTGTGAAAAAGTACTTCGAGATTATTCCTGTTGCTCAACAATATGGTATTACTCAGTGGTGTATCACCGATAGTCCTACCGGATCGGGTTGGCGCGGTGGTGAACCGGTAGGTCTCTGGGATGCAAACTACAACCGTAAACATACCTATGCTGGATTTGCAGACGGATTAGCAGGTAAGTAAGCCTCTCTAAATGATTGTCCGCATCACGCCGTAAACTGTGTTTCCATCTGTGTCGGAAACAGTAGGATAATACAGTTTATTGGATGTCATGCGGACAATTAATAAAGCGAGCTTCTGTAAAAGGAAGATATGCAATAAAAAACCTTTTAAAAACTATAAAATGAAACACTTGTTTAAGTTTTCCGTCTGTGCATTGACATTTGCCATGAGCACAGCTACCGGAACTGCACAAAATAGCGGAACGGGATTGAGGGATGCTTATAAAGATTACTTCTCTATCGGTGTGGCTGTTAATATGCGCAACATTACGACACCTGAACAAATAGCGATCATTAAAAATGACTTTAATAGTATTACGGCGGAAAACGATATGAAGCCCCAACCCACTGAACCTGCTTATGGGCAGTTTAACTGGGAAAATGCTGATAAAATTGCAGACTTCTGCCGCAGTAACGGAATCAAACTCCGTGGACACTGTTTGATATGGCACTCTCAAATAGGACAATGGATGTATCAGGACGAAAAAGGAAATCCTGTGTCGAAAGAAAAATTGTTCGCCAACATGAAGCATCATATTACAGCTATCATGGAACGTTACAAAGATGTTGTATATGCGTGGGATGTGGTGAACGAGGCTATTTCTGATGGTGGATGGCAGGGTAGTAGACCGGGTATGGGACAGCAGTCTGGTCCATATCGCAATTCGCCTCTTTATCAGATAGCGGGTAACGAGTTTATTAAGAAAGCCTTTATATATGCTCGTGAAGTTGATCCTGATGTGTTACTCTTTTACAACGATTATAATGCGGCGGACCCAGGAAAGAGAGACCGTATTTACAACATGGTTAAAGCCATGAAAGAAGAGGGCGTGCCCATCGATGGTATTGGTATGCAGGGACATTATAATATCTATGGTCCGAGTATGGAAGATGTGGATGCCGCATTGACAAAGTATTCTACGATAGTGAAGCATATCCATATTACCGAGTTGGACATTCGTGCCAACGAGGAGATGGGAGGTCAACTTAACTTTAGCCGGGAAGCTGGTAATATCAGTCCGGTAGTGAAAACACTTCAGGAAGATCAATATGCGCGTCTGTTCCGTGTTCTTCGTAAGCATAAAGATGTGGTGGATAATGTCACTTTCTGGAATCTTTCAGATCGCGATTCATGGCTTGGTGCACGCAACTATCCCCTTCCTTATGACGAGAATTACAAGCCAAAACCCGTTTATAATATAATAAAGGATTTTAATCCGGCACTTGACGTTGCTGAAGTGAAAGAGGATTTCCGCCCTTCCACGCTTAACCAGCCCGGACAACAGTACCCGATGGTTAATTCGCAAGGATATGCACGTTTCCGTGTAGTTGCTCCTGATGCCAAATCAGTTATCGTCAGTCTCGGATTAGGTGGTCGTGGTGGCACAGTGCTTCGTAAAGACAAGGAAGGTGTGTGGGTAGGAACTACAGATGGTCCAATGGATGAAGGATTTCATTATTATCACCTGACTATTGACGGCGGCGTGTTTAACGATCCGGGTACTCTGAATTATTACGGCTCTTGTCGGTGGGAGAGCGGTATCGAAATTCCGGCTCATGATAGTGATTTCTATGCAATGAAGCAGGTACCTCATGGAAATGTTCAGCAAGTTTATTTCTATTCTAAAAGTACAAACGCTCATCATCGTGCGTTTGTCTATACACCGCCTACTTACGGTAAAGACAAGAAGAAATATCCTGTTCTCTACCTTCAGCACGGATGGGGAGAAGATGAAACAGCATGGTCCAATCAGGGATACGCAAATTTAATAATGGATAATCTGATTGCCGAAGGCAAGATTGCTCCGTTCATCATCGTAATGACGTATGGCATGACGAATGATATTAAATTTGGACGTCTAAATGAATTTACCGCCAAAGAATTTGAAACAGTATTGGTGGACGAGTTGATTCCTTATATTGATAGTAATTTTCGTACGCTGGCCGACAAGAAACACCGTGCCATGGCAGGGCTTTCTATGGGAGGCTTCGTAACGAAATTGATAACCTTGCGACGACCGGAGATATTTAACTATTACGGACTATTGAGCGGAGGTACGTATGCACCAAGCGACATCAAAGACCAGAGTCAGGTGAAATCTATCTTTATCAGTTGTGGGAGTAAAGAAAATCCGGATGGTGTGACTAAGGCGGTGAACGATCTTAAGGCTGCCGGATTAAAGGCGACATCTTATGTTTCTCCTGGTACAGCTCATGAATTCCTGACTTGGCGTAGAAGCCTATATCATATGGCGCAAGAGCTTTTCAAATAAGATATGAACCCAATGAAATTTGGATTATTGTATTTCATTGGGCTCACAATAAAGAAAGTATTTAATTTAAAGGTTAAAACATAATATATTATTTGTGCTTTTTATACTTGGCCTGCACTGTCTGTGAAGATCGTGCAGGTTTTTCTATTTCAGGTGCTCTTCCATATATTTTGTTGGAGGAACACCGTAAAGCTCTTTGAAAGCAGTTGAGAAAATAGTGGGATTCGCAAAACCTGTTAAGTCAGATATTTCTGCCATCGTATAACGCTTTTGAGTAAGTAAAATGGCAGCTTGCTTTAAGCGGGTATTGCGAATGAAATCTCTAGTAGTCTGATTGGTAAGCTCTTTGAGTTTACGATGTAAATGTACTCTACTTATGCCAATCTCACTTGCAATTAATTCTACTGTTAGATTAGGATTACTTAAGTTCTTATTAATCGCATTCATAACACGCTCCATCAATTTTTCGTCGGGAGACTGTAACTTAATCTCCTCCATCTTATCTTCGTGATCTTGATTACCACTGAAAGTATTGCGCAATCTTTCTCGGCTATTGATCAGGTTTTGTACTGTTTTTCTGAGAATTTCAATATGGAAAGGTTTAGTCAGATAAGCATCTGCACCAACTTCCAAGCCTTCAATATTATCTTCTTCTCTTGTTTTTGCAGTCAGCAAAATAATGGGAATATGGTTTAAATTTACATTTTGTTTTATTTTCTTGCATAGTGTCAAACCGTCCATTTCAGGCATCATTATATCACTGATGACTACATCCGGTTTGCGTTTGAAAAGCATATCCAAAGCTTCTTTTCCGTTACAGCTTTCCAATATGTGATAATCGGCAAAAAGTTCTTGCTTGATGTATCTGCGAATTTCTTCATCATCTTCTACTATCAATACGCGATATTTTGTTTTTTTGCGAACTTTGAGTTCTTCTTCATCTCCACTCTCTTCTATAGCTGGTATTGTCTCCGCAGGTGTATATGCGAGCTCATTATCAGTAGAATTATCTAGCTCTTCTTGTTTTAAATGGCTGCAACCCATAGGCAGGCGAATGACAAAACGGCTACCAATACCTTCCGGATTGTTTTCTGCGTGAATATGTCCGTGATGTAATTCAACTAATGAGCGAGTAAGGTGCAGGCCAATACCTGTGCCTATGTTTGAGTTATTTAAATGATTGCGTATTTGATAGAATCGTTCAAATATATGCTCAATTTCTTCTGGTGCAATTCCGATACCTGTGTCGGCAATTATAATTTCGGCATAATTGCTTAAAGTAGTTTCTGTATCTTCGCTATGGCCAGATTTGAGGTATATATCAACACGTCCACCTTCCGGAGTAAATTTAAAGGCATTTGAAAGAATGTTTAAGATCACTTTATCAAAGTTTGTAGGATCAATCCATAAACCAAATGTATCGAAATCTTCACGGTGAAAGGTCAATGAAATATGTTTGTTGACTGTTTGCCCAGCAAAAGTATTGCATAGATCCTGAATGAATGCCACCATATCTATTTCTCGAAACATAAGAGACATTTGCCCTTTATCAATTTTACGGATATCCATTAACTGATTGATGAGTCGAAGAATGCGTTCCGCATTTCTATAAATCGTATGATATGTTTTCTGTCTTGAAGGATCGCCGTCAGTAGAGATCAGTTTCTGAAGAGGACTAATAATAAGGGACATTGGCGTGCGAATTTCATGTGAAATATTCATGAAAAATTGCAATTTGGCTTCGTTGATTTGCTCTGCATGGATGTGCTGTAGCATTTCTTGTTTGGTGCGGTATCGATGTTTGGCTTGCACTATAATAAACCAGATTGTTCCGCCAGTCAACAAAGCATAAATGAGTTTGGCCCACCAAGAAGCCCACCAGGCCGGATGAATATATATTGTGATTTCTTTCACGTCTGAATCGACCATGTAATCTTGTACTTTCACCTTGAAGTGATAGGTTCCTGGCGACAGATTACTGAATGAGACTCTATTATTACCAATTGGTAAACTAACCCAATTGTTATCATTCATTGCATATAAATAAGTTATACGCTCGGGATTATTCATTTCTAGTGTGGAGAATTCGATAGTAAATGAATTATCACTGTGCGAAAGATCAAATCTTGTGGCTTCAAATACCGGTTCATTAATAATTTCTCTTCCTGCGGATAATACACCTTGTCTTACTGGTTGATTATGTAAATAGAAGTCAGTGATGCGTATATTCCACTTTTTGGCGGGGTTAGTAATCTCTTGAGGGTTGAAATAGGTAATGCCATCAGTTCCTCCAAACCAGATTATTCCATTAGCGTCTTTGAATGAGGCGTTCTTACTAAATTCATTCCCCTGCAATCCATCACCTACAAAATAATTGATAAATTTATGGCTGCTTCGGTTATACTGTGAAATGCCGGCATTTGTACTTATCCATAAATTATCTTGTTCATCGCCAACAATAGCATAAACAGCATCGCTGGGTAACCCATTCTCTGTGGTGGATGTTACTAATTGTTGATTCTTTGGATTCCAACTAGATAATCCATCGGATGTTCCTATCCAAATAATGCCTTTTTTATCTTCATAAATAGAAAATACGATGCGACGAGTAAGCACCTTTTTAGTTATAAACTCATCTGAGTTTAAGTTGATGCAATATACACCATCGTAAGTGCCTGTGTAGAGTTTATTGTCCTTAGAATAAAGCAAACAATTAATCCATTTGTTGTTCTTGTTGGCCTTTTCGGGATACTTTAGTTTATTCGTTTTGAGCTCATAATAGTACAGACCAGCTCCCATAGTAGCTATCCAAAGCCTTTTATTTTTGTCTTCAACAAAATCATATACACGTTGAACTCTATTCCCTTCTTGATCCAGTAGCTCTTTTAAATAAATGCAACGGCCTGTTTCACGATCAAGTCTGCACATTCCTTTAGTAAAAGAACCGATCCACATATTTCGTTCGGAATCTTCATAGAGTCCGAATACAGTAGACGGTACATTCTCTTCACTATCTGTATCTGCCGGATAGAAATGTTTTTTTGTTTTAGTTCTTGTGTAATACCATATATGCCATCATTGTCTGTCCCTACCCACAAGGTACCTTCATGGTCACGGCAAAGAGACGTGACACTATTTGAACCGATGATATTTTTATCTATGGCCTTATTTCCAATATACTTGAAACTATTAGGTTGTGCGGGAATCATCATTACCCCTTTTTGATAGATGGCGAGCCAGAAATTACCGGTATTGTCTTTTAGAATAGAGTGTACTTTTGATTTGTTGGAATCAAAATAACTATTGTCAAATGGTGCATCCGTTATCTTCTGCTGTTTAATGTTATACACTTTCATTCCTTTCCCATCTGTTCCAATGTATAACTCATTTTGGTTGTCCGGGTATAGCGATTTTATTGGTAAGTTCTGTTTTCCTTTGTATGGAATGGGTTTAAATGAATCACTTGATTGATCATATACGAAAAGTCCTTTACCCATTGTTCCTACATATATATTGCCATTTAGATCTTCGCAGAAATCAACGATAGTTATTCCCTTTTCATCTTTTAAATAATGAGTCACTTTCTTCTTATCCGATATTTTGTATATGCCATTTTCTCCTTTAGTTATCCATATATTCCGTTTTTTATCTTCAATCATATAATCTGTTGAGGTGGTAGCTATGGGCAAATTGAGCATTTTCACAACCAGTTTTTCTTTCTTTATAATCAGTTTACATAAAATATTTCCTGATACCCATATTTCTCCATTTTGTCGTTCTAAAATGGCAATAATGTTGCTGTCAAACAGATCCCCGTTTTCCCATCTGGCTTGCGGAGTAAAACGATCAGTTGCCGGATCGTACATTTGAATACCAGTATAAGTACCGATAATCAGGTTTCCTTTGCTGTCTTCAAACAGCGTGCGAACATAATTGTGACAGAGTGAATGTTCGTCATTCTTCTTGTGTTTGTAAACGGTAAATTTGACTCCATCGTATTTATTCAGTCCATCTTCGGTGGCAATCCATATCATACCATTTCTATCTTGATATATTTTGTTGATCAAGCTGCTTGACAATTTACTATTCGTGGTGAACAATTGGCACGACTGACCAAAAGTAGTGATTGAAAAGAATAGAATAAAGAAGATACTTAATGTGTTTCTCATATTGATAATATCTGTTTGTTACTGCAAAATTAAGCATATTTTCAAATAAAAAAAGGATTGTCTCCGCTAATGTAACAGAGAAACCGTATGTTGTAACATCTTCAAAAGGTTATGTAACATGATGTGGCTGATAAGTCGAAACAGTACACTAATATTGTTGCTGTAAAGAATGGAAGAAGAACACATTTATTTCCTGCCCATTCATTTACTTAAATTGCCATAACAATAGGTCAGTAAACTAATTGTGTTATATAATACTTAATCTAATATGAAGATCAACAGATGTCAAATAAGTCTTTTTACTATCGGATTTATTGGTTACATAGTATTAAGTGGATTTCAGAAAGAGACAGTCTACATGAAGGAAAATCATTTGATAGTGAATGATTCTGACTATTTTGAGACGCGTGGATTAAACTATTTTGTTTTCAGTAACATATATGATGCTACTTTTGATGATTCGAAAATCAGTGCTGTTGAGATCATACATCATGGAATTCGTACCGCAACGAATGGTGACGTGCGATTGAATCCCACTCCCGGACAATGGGATAAGCTGCCTCGATTCATTGACCGTAAGGTTGATCAAAAAAATAAGAGAATTGAGGTTTCATTAAGCTACCCAGAATATGCATTTGATTATAAATTGGTTGCAGAAGCTAAGGATGGAGGCCTATATCTTAGCGTATATACGGAGAAAGCATTACCTGATAAATTGTGTGGCATTGCCGGACTTAATCTTGAATTTGTGCCTCCAGTGTTTTGGGGACACTCATACATACTTGATGACATACACGGTTTGTTTCCAACTTCTCCGGCAGATTTCATGACCACTATTGAAGGAACTGTGGAGCCGGAACCGATAGCAACCGGTAGCAAAATAGAGATAGCGCCCGATGATCCTGAAAAACACGTGTCTATACGTACAACAGATGGTAATAGTCTCATGTTGTTTGATGGACGCAACAAACAACAAAATGGAAATTTTGTGGTTCGAACATTACTTCCGGGAAAGAAGACGGGAAAAATTGCCGAATGGTTTATTCAGGCTGAAACGGATACCCAGTGGATACGCAAACCGCTTGTTGCTTATTCTCAGGTGGGATATCATCCGTTTCAAAAGAAGATGGCTGTTATTGAACTGGATAAAAATGATGAAGTATCACATGAAGTCACATTGTTGAAAGTAGGCAGCGACGGAAGGCTGACGAAGGTCTTATCAGCAATGCCTGCAGATTGGGGAATCTATACCCGTTATAAGTATAAACAATTTGATTTTACTGCGATAAATGAACCGGGTATCTATGTTTTGGAATATGATAAACTGCGTACCGCTCCTTTTCCCATTGGAAAAAATGTATTTCAAAAAGCATGGTTCCCCACGTTAGACGTATTCTTTCCTGTCCAAATGGATCACATGTGTGTTCGAGAAGCCTATCGAATCTGGCATGGAGCGCCACATCTCGACGATGCCTTGCAAGCACCCCTTAACCGTAATCATTGGGATGGATGGCACCAAGGACCTACTACCGACAATAAATATAAGCCGCTGGAACACATTGAAGGTTTAAATGTAGGAGGGTGGTTTGATGTGGGCGACTTTGACATCCAAACACCTTCTCAGCAATCTGTTGTTCAGACTTTTGCAGATCTTTGTTCAGACTTTAGAGTTTCTCGTGATCAAACAAGCATCAATCAACAAACCCGTTACACAGAAATACATGTTCCCGATGGTAAACCTGATTTGTTGCAACAATTGGAACACGGAGTCTTGCAACTAATAGGACAGGTTAATGCTGTAGGATATGCGATACCCGGCATTACCGAATCACATTTGTATCAGTACAGACATTTGGGTGATGCAGTGAATAAAACGGATAATAAAGTATATAATGCCAATTTAGATAGTTTGCAAACCGACGGACCAACCAGCGGTACCTTTGATGATCGTTGGGCATTTACTAATAGAAATCCGTATCTGAATTACGGTACAGCTATTTCTTTGGCAGCTGCAGCCCGTTGTTTGAAAGAGTATAATCCACAATTAAGCATGGAAGCCTCCAGAGTCGCTCAGTTTATTTGGAAAGACGAACATTCACGTCCCACTCCCGAAAAGATTGAATTTGGCGGGCGGAGTTTTAATAGTGCTGATTTCATGAATAGCGTGGAATGCAGAGCCGCTTTTGAGCTTTGGCGCACAGTAGGTGATACTGTCTATAAAAACAGAATGCAAAAACTGTTCCCGATTCTTTTGACGCAATTTGATAGAAACGTTTCTGTCATTGCAAGAATATTACCTTTTATGGATAATCAGATAAAGAAACAGGTGGAACCTATGGTGCAAGCGTATGTCAAACAAGTGACAGAACAAAATAAAGAAAACCCGTTTGGAGTTCAAATCAGTCGTTTCTCTTGGGCGGGAAATCACGGAATTGTTCAAGAAGCCATTAACGCTTACCAGCTTCATCTGCTATATCCTGATATCGTTAAACCAGATTTGATTTACCGAAGCCTTGATTATCTTTTCGGATGTCATCCTTTTCATAATCTTTCGTTTGTGTCGGGTGTTGGAGCGCAGCCCAAGAAAGTGGCGTACGGCAATAACCGGGCCGATTATTCCTTTATTCCCGGTGGAGTTGTGCCTGGAATACGTATTGTAAAGCCCGACTTTCCTGAAAATAGAGATGATTATCCCTTCTTGTGGAGCGAAAACGAATACGTTATCGATTTGGCGGCCAGTTATATTTATTTGGTGAATGCAGCAGATCATCTATTAAACAATAGCGGCAAATAGTTATGCAGTCTATTTTATAAATTATACCAAACTCAAAATTAAGTATGGAAAAAAGATTCATTCTTTTAGTAACGTTTCTCTCGGTGGTCATGATTGCTATGGCTCAACCTGTTTCTGACAGTGATACTTCAGGGAGTGTACGTTCAGTGTATTGTGTCAGAGGTGCACAATACCCTCGGATTACACCGGATCATCGTGCCCAGTTTAAAGTAGTAGCCCCTGAAGCTAAATTGGTGCAAATTGATTTGGGCAAAAAATACGATTTGGTTCGTAACGAAAAAGGTGAGTGGTTGGGTACCACTGAACCGTTAGGCCCGGGATTTCATTATTACTTTCTCATTGTTGATGGCGTACGTGTGGCCGATCCTTCCAGTGAGTCTTTCTATGGTTGCAGTATGCACACCAGTGGCATAGAGATACCTTATGCCAAAGATGTGCTTCAATATGAACTGGCCGATGTACCTCACGGTGAAGTTCGTATGAACCTCAAATCCGCAACTGTTGCGATAAAATGCCAGTTTGGCTCATACCCATCATTTTGTTGTCTCTGGCTGTCATGATGGTGTCGTATTTTTCGTGACAGAGCATTTCATCCCCTTACCC
>Ga0116183_1001998_pt1 | contig 22416 bp, 15 predicted proteins | sample AD_UKC078_MetaG_FD_89753 | JGI IMG/M metagenome (GOLD analysis project Ga0116183, IMG submission 89753) | Active sludge microbial communities of municipal wastewater-treating anaerobic digesters from USA - AD_UKC078_MetaG | ecosystem: Engineered > Bioreactor > Anaerobic > Digestate | place: USA... | reverse complement strand
GGCCTCGACCAGGGGTCTTCGCCCAGAAACCGGTGCATCGTGTCAAAAGTTGCGCCACCCCAGACTTCCATGGCCCAGAAGCCGCATTGATCCATTTTTTCGGCAATCGGGATCATGTCTTCCGTTTTCATGCGTGTGGCGTAAATGGACTGATGTCCGTCGCGCAGAGTGTTGTCCTGTATCCTGATCGGGTTGGCGGGAAACACCTTTGTATTTTTCATCAGCTTATCGCTCCTTTAGGTATAGTCTTAAGCGGCTTCCTGCCGCGAAAGGCTCCCGCATACCTTATAATGATAATTCCAGCAAGTAATATACCAGTCCTTTATCTGATGTCCCCGATCGTGGAGTGCTTGTCTGGAGGGCTGTTCTTTTTTGTTTTTGATGTATTTAGACGCACTGTGCGCAGAGCTTTAATGTTGACAAATATGTATTTATTGTATACAACAACACCGCTAAATGTATATATAATAAACAATAAAAATGAGTGGCAGTAATGGTGCGGAAAGAAATAACAAAAAAGTACATAACAGGCGCCGGGGCAGTCAACGAGCCGGAGGCAGGCAAGGACATGCACATCGAAGAACTGGACGCGGCATTCGATGAGATGATCGGTGCGGACATTGCTTTTCGCAAGGCGCTGGCGGTTGCTCAGAAAGCGGCAAAAACCGATATTGCCGTTTTGATCATCGGTGAAAGCGGCACAGGTAAGGAAATTCTGGCGCGCGCCATTCATCAGATCAGCACTCGCCGGGAAAAGCCGCTCATCGATGTGAACTGCGCGGCCATTCCGGACACCCTCATTGAAAGCGAGCTTTTCGGTTATGAAAGAGGCGCCTTCACCGGTGCGCGCACCGAAGGGCGCAGAGGCTACTTTCATGAAGCGCACGGAGGCACGATTCTGCTCGACGAAATCGGCGACTCGTCTTTGTCCGTGCAGTCCAAGCTCCTGCGCGTGCTGGAGTCCGGGACTTTTAAAAGAGTGGGCGGAACAAGAAATGTCAAGGTTGATGTGCGGATTGTTTCAGCGACCAACCAGGACCTGGCCTGCCTGATCGAGCAGAAAAAATTTCGCGAAGACCTTTATTTTCGTCTCAATCCCTTTACCATTGTACTCCCCCCCCTGCGGGAGCGCACAGGCGACATACCTCTCCTGGTCGATCATTTTCTGAATTCCTGCAGTGAAGGACAGGGGCATAAATATAAATTTTCAGGGCCTGCGCTCAGATGCATGCAGTCGTATCACTGGCCCGGAAATGTGCGGGAGCTCAAAGGCGTGGTCAGTTACGCCCTCAACATGACGCACTCACCGGTAATCGACCCATCTTCGCTTCCCAAATTTCTTTTCTCCGGGCCGGATGGGCCGCTTTTAAGCGATGGCTCCGGTTCTGCAGAAGATACGTCCTGCTACAATCTCATTGAGGCGGTTCGCGATCTGGAGCGCAAGCTCATCAGTGACGTTCTGGCTGTAACCTCAAACAAAAGCCAGGCGATTAAAATGCTCGGTATCAGCAGGAGAACCTTTTATCTGAAATTGAAGGAATACGGTCTGGACCAGTAAATTACAATGGTTGGAATGACTTATGCATTATATAAAAGGTAATGAGAAGCGAAAGCTATGGGCACGAACGACAATGTGAATAAAACGCCAAAAACCGCAAAAAAAAATGATGGAGGCGTGACTATTGTAGAGATATCCCCGCGAGACGGGCTGCCGGAGGTGTGCGAAGGCTCGTCGACTGCCGATAAAATCATATACATCAATAAATTGTCGGCAACCGGGCTCAAAAAAATCGAATGCGCATCTTTTGCGCATCCGAGCCTTCTGCCGCAGGGATACGACGCGGAAGCGCTCATTGCCGGCATTACCAAAAAGCCTGATGTCACCTATGTGGGGCTGGTGCCCAATGAAATTGGCTGCCGCCGCGCGGTCATTACGCAAATTGACGAAATCCTGGTGCTTTTGTCGGTCAGCGAAACCTTCAACAAAATCAACCTGGGCTGGACGCTCAGGGAAAGTCTCAATAAAATGCTTCCCGCTGTTCTCGATACAGCGATGAAAAATTCGCGCACCATCAGGATATATCTGATGACGGCTTTTGGCTGCCCCTACACCGGGGAGGTCAGTACAGAGGAAATTATCCAGCTCCTGCTGAAGCTCAGCTACATGGGGGCTTCGGAAATCGTGCTGGTCGATTCCACCGGGATGGCCAACCCCGGTTCGGTCAAATCAATGATGAAAACCCTACTGGATTTACGGCTCGACACCAGACTGGCCGTTCATTTTCACAACACCAGGGGGACGGCAATTGCAAATTGTGTGGCCGCCTACGAGGCGGGCATCCGTATTTTTGACGCGTCGCTGGGCGGCATGAGCGCAACGCCCTATGGAGCCGCCCGGCAGGACATCGGCTACTGGAACGTGCCTACTGAGGATTTGGTTCATTTGTTTGAAGAAATGGGCATCAAAACAGGGATCGACCTGGAAAAACTCCTGGATTGCGTTCGTCTGGCGGAAAAAATGGCCGGTTTCCCTCTGCCGGGTCATCTTCTGCGGGTGGGCCGTGCTTCGCAGACGGTCGAAATACCGCAATACCTGCGCGAGCACCGGATTATTGACCACTGAATGAGCGGGGTATGTGCATGAACCGACCTTTGAGATTGAAGTATGTATATTTAATATACACATGGCGCAGCCGTGTGTGCATCCTGACCGAGCATGAACCGATTGATGGAAAAATTGAGGAGGTCTCATCATGAACATCGCGGAATTGGCTTTAAAGAATCTGGAAGTGGGCGAACATGTAAGCTACATTTTTGAAGGACGCGAAATTACGAATGCGGAAATGGATCGTGCCGCCCGAAAATTCGGCAACGCACTGAAAAAACTAGGTGTCTCACGCGGTGATCGGGTCATCATGCAGATGCCGAACTGTCCGGAGGTGCTTCAGTCTTTTCAGGCTATATGGAAAATCGGCGCGATCGCCCTGCCGATCAACTATCTGGTCGGCCAGGAGGAAATCAATTTTATTTACAAAGACAGCGGGGTGCACACAGTCATCACCTCGCCTGAGTATCTCGACAAGGTGAAGACCGCTCAGTCCAAATCCGGAGTCGTGAAAAACATCATCATGGTGGCCGACCAGCCGTATGAGGGGGCCCATAATTTCAGCGCTCTTGTTGAAGACAGCGACGATACGCTGGAAATGGTGCAGACCGATGACGACGATGTCGCCACTATGATCTACACTTCAGGAACGACCGGCACGCCCAAGGGCGTCATGCTGACACACGCGGGGCTGGCCTACTCGGCGCATATGCAGCAGGAGACGACCCGTCTACCGCAGGATCTCATTTCACTGGCGATTCTGCCGCTTTGCCACTCTTTCGGCGTGGCGATGATGAACGGGTCGTTTTTGCGCCTCAAGGGCAAAGTCATCATCATGCGCCAGTTCAACCTCGAGCAGGTATTTGCCTATATTGACGAGTACAAAGTCCAGTCCGTCCCCATCGTTCCGACGATGATCGTTTATATGCTGATGTTTCCAGATTACGCCAAATACGACATCAGCTCCGTCAAATACTGGGTATGCGGCTCCGCGCCTTTGTCGCTCGACACCTGGAAGCAGTTCAAGGAAAAATTCGGCATGGAGATAGGCGAGGGCTGGGGGCTGACTGAAGCGGGTGCCAACAACGCGACCAACATCGGCCTGGATGTGATCAAACCAGGTTCCATCGGTAAGCCCATGAACGGCATGGAAATGAAAATTGTGGACCTCGACGGCAGGGACCTGCCTCAGGGGCAGGAGGGGGAAATTGTCATCAAGGGGCCGATGGTGATGAAAGGCTACTGGAATCTGCCCGAAGCGACGGCGGAAGTGATCAAAGACGGCTGGCTTTTCACGGGCGACATCGGTTACATCGACGAAGACGGCTACTTCTATATTACAGACCGTAAAAAAGACATCATCATCAAGGGGGGAGAAAACATCTCGCCGCGGGTGATCGAAGAGGTTCTCTATGCTCACCCGGCCGTGTCGGAAGCGTCCGTCATCGGCATCAAAGATAAAGTTTACGGCGAAGAGATAAAGGCGTTTGTGACGCTCAAGCCCGGCGAGCAGGCCACGGCGGAAGAAATTCTGGAATACTGCAGCGGCCGGCTGAAGAAATTTTTCGTCCCCAAAGAGGTGGTGATTTTAGATGCCATGCCCAAAACACTGGTGGGCAAAATACTGAAGAAAGAATTGCGCAAGATGAAGTGACGCTAAAGGCGTGATAAATATTTTTTATCAAAGATCATGAAGGAGTTTGATGTGACGCTACACAAAGAGATGAAACAATGGGAAGAAAAAGCGACCAAAGAACTCAGGGGGAAGCCCCTGGAGTCGCTAAACTGGGAAACGCCGGAAGGCATTACAGTCAAGCCGATTTACACGGCGGAAGACCTCGCCGGACTCGATACAGTAAACACACTGTCGGGCCTGGCGCCTTATCTGAGGGGGCCTACGGCCAGCATGTATGCTAACCGCCCCTGGACAATCCGCCAGTACGCGGGCTTTGCCACGGCAAAGGAATCCAACGAGTTCTACCGCAAGAATCTGGCCGCCGGGCAGACGGGTCTGTCAGTGGCTTTTGACCTGGCCACGCACCGCGGGTACGACTCGGATCATCCCCGCGTGGCGGGCGACGTAGGGAAAGCGGGCGTGGCGATTGACTCAGTCGAGGACATGAAAATACTTTTCGAAGGCATCCCCCTGGATAAAGTGTCCGTATCGATGACCATGAACGGAGCGGTCCTGCCGGTGCTGGCAGGCTACATCGTCGCGGCCGAAGAGCAGGGGGTTGAACAAAAGCAGTTGGCCGGCACCATTCAGAATGATATTCTCAAGGAGTTTCTGACGCGCAACACCTACATCTACCCGCCCGGACCCTCCATGCGGATTGTTTCCGATATCATTGCCTACTGCTCGAAGCACATGCCCAGATACAATACAGTTTCCATCAGCGGGTATCACATCATGGAGGCGGGAGCGGACTCCGTCTTGCAGACCGCCTTTACACTGGCCGACGGCAAGGAGTATATCCGCGCCGCCATTGACGCCGGCCTGAATATCGATGATTTCGCACCCAGGCTTTCCTTCTTTTTCGGCGTAGGCATGAACTTCTTCATGGAAATAGCAATGCTGCGCGCGGCCCGGTATCTGTGGCACGAAATCGTAGGCGAGTTCAACCCTGCCGATCCCCGTTCACAGGTGCTCAGGACTCACGTGCAGACTTCCGGCTGGAGCCTTACCCAGCAGGATCCCTACAACAACATTATCCGTACCACGCTCGAAGCGCTGGCCGCAGTGCTGGGCGGCACACAGTCTTTGCACACCAACTCGTTTGACGAGGCGGTCAGTCTGCCCACACAGCTTTCGTCGCGCATTGCCCGCAACACGCAGATCATTATTCAGGAGGAATCGCAGGTCTGCCGCGTGGTCGATCCTCTGGGCGGCTCCTATTACATCGAGGCGCTCACCGCGTCCATTATTCGCGAGGCGAAAAAAATCATGGACGAAATAGAAGAGCTGGGTGGTATGGCCCGGGCCATTGAAACGGGCATGCCCAAATTGCGCATCGAAGAGTCGGCGGCCCGGCGGCAGGCTCGCATCGACCAGGGCAAAGACACGATTGTGGGCGTGAATAAATATCGCATCGATGACGAAATTCCCATCGAGGTGCTTGATATCCCGGCAAGCGTGCGTGACGAGCAGATCGCGCGCATTGAAGGCATCAGGAAAAAGCGCGACAATGACGCCGTGCAAAAAGCGCTGGAGTCCATCACGCAGACAGCCGAAAAAGGAGGCAATCTTCTGGAGAGATCCATAGAAGCGATCAGGCTGCGCGCGACGGTGGGCGAAGTCTCGGACGCCATGGAAAAAGTCTTCGGCCGCTATACGGCCGCAACCAGGGTTATCTCCGGCGCCTACTCGTCGGAATACACAGACAGTGGCGTAATCGAAGCTCTGAGAAAAAGAACCGAAACCTTTCTGGCAAAGACCGGCCGGCGTCCGCGGCAACTGGTGACCAAAATGGGACAGGACGGCCACGACCGCGGCATCAAGGTAGTCGCCACCGCCTACGCGGACATAGGGTTCGACGTGGACATCAGCCCGATGTTTCAGACCCCGGAGGAGGCGGCGAAGATGGCCGTGGAAAACGATGTGCACGTGGTAGGTGTCTCCAGCCTGGCCGCCGGCCACAAGACGCTGGTGCCCGAGCTTATCGCCAGACTCCAGGAAATGGGTGCGGACGATATTATCGTTGTCGTCGGCGGGGTCATTCCCCCTGTTGACTATGAATTTTTGTATGAAAAAGGAGTGAAGGGTATCTTCGGACCGGGCACCGCTGTGACCGATTCCGCCGATAAGGTGCTTGCCCTGCTGGAAGAGAAGTATTTGTGAAGCGCGGCAAACAGACAAAGATGCTTTAATGGGCTATAAGCAATGGAATAAGTTTGTAGCTCATAGCGCAAGGCTCGATAAAAAAAGGGGCGGTCGCAAAGCGACCGCCCCTTTTTAACATTGCTTATGCAGTTTATTTCTTCAGGCCTTCAAGCGTTGCCTTAAAATGCTTTTGTGCCGTAAACGGGGGTTTCACCGCGCGTGGGCTTTCCCCGAAAGCATCCACGTTGTTGAGTTCGGTCAGCACCGACCTGAAGCCCGCGTCAAAGGAAAAGGCGCGCACCGGTTTGTTGAAATTAATTTCTTTGCCGTACTGGGTTACCGCAGCAGCCGTCTTCTTTGTGATCATTATGCCGTTGGTCGGGTCTGCGTCCTGATCGAGTGTCTGCAGCAAGACGCAGATGTTGGTGACACGCTGATCCGTGACGTCTTTGGCGTCCGGCACGAGATCCAGCGGGGTGACCACCGGTTTACCCGTTGTCGAACCGAGCTGAAGCTCGCCCACAAAGAAGGTGACCGTTTCGCCTGCCTTGTATTCAAAAACACCGTCTGCCTTGGTGACGCCCTTATATGTCGGGGTGGCATAGCCAATGCCTCCGACGGCACTGTCCATAAAGACGCCTTTTAAGGCAGGCTCCTGTAGGCCGAGGGTAGTGAGCACAGAGCTGCAGCCGACAAGCAACCCAACAAGCGTAACTGCCGCTAAAGACAAAATGAGACGATTTGTCCAATAGCTTGATTTTTTCATTAAATTTCTCCTTTCTGCATTTTAAATTCTAATCCCAACTGTTTTTAATTTAAGTTCGTTAATTGTTAATTGGTCGGGCGAACCATATTTGCCGTGCTCTTGGTAATCTTTTTAATAGCCTCCCACTCCTGATCGGTTTTTATCCACCAGAAATATTGAATAGGCGGTGTCAGTTTCCCTTTTTCCACATTCTGGGTGGAACCGTTGATCAGAAGCTGCCCGGTTTCAAGGATGCCGAATATTTCTGTCGGAATCTGGTCGCCGTTAATCGGCAGGGCCTTATGGAAATCTGCGCGGATTTTACGCACATCGGTGGTCGTACCTGCTTTTTCAATGGCCCGGGCCAGCGCCGTCATGCCGCCGTAATTACGGAAACACTCCGAGGTGACCATTCGCTTGTAGGTTGCTTTGAATTTTTTCTCGAAAGGTACGGAAGCAGGAACAGGCACGCTCATCGGCGTGGCCACGCCGATGGTGTTTTCCATCAGCTTGTAGCCCTTCAAGAGGTTTGCCATATAGTCGAGCTTGGCCTGGTCAATGATGATAAAGCCGCCTTTAAAGCCCATACTACGCGCCTGCTCGATGACCAAAGCGGTGGTGGACGAAGCTCCTCCGATAAGCATGCAATCGGGATTGGTCGCCAGTGCCGCCGCCAACGGGGCGGAAAAATCTGTTTCCGTATAATAGTTGGCAGGTTTGTCCGCTGTGACCACACCCCCGGCTTTTATCCAGCTTTCTTTAAAAAGCGCACGCCATTCTTCCCCATAGGCTCCCAGGGTCACGACCATGGCGAGTCTCTTGTATCCCTTTTTCATTGCAGTAGGGACGAATTGTTCGATATAAACAGGGAAAGGCGGCGCCGTTATGCCGATGAGCAATTTGTTGCCCAAATCGTACATTTTTGGTGTGCTGGTATAGCCCATGATGAGAAACTCGTTACCTTTCTCATCATTGATCTTGCTCATGGCCGCGATGGTCGAGAAAACGCCATTGAAGATGGCGATCGCGCCGTTGGCGCGCATACGCCGTGCATTGGTGACGGCGTGTGTGGCATCTGCCTTATCGTCGAGTTTTTCCAGGCGAAATTTATATTTCTTGCCTCCCACGGTAATGCCGCCCGCGTCGTTGATTTCGTTAATGGCCATGTCGATACCATAGACCATATCCTGACCGTACTCGGCGGCCGGCCCGCTCAAAGGTCCGGAAAAGCCGATGACAATTTCCTGCGCCCGGGCGGTGAATGTCCAGGTCACAGCCAGACACGCAACTAAAACAGCAATACTTTTCCAATGCTTCATTTTACCCTCCTCCTTAATTTTGTGGTTTACTCTTCAAACAACACACTCGATCGACAGATCTGCCGATTTACAATATCGGTCTGATCAAGCAAAACAAACAATTGGAGCGGAAACCGGATTTTATAAATATCCCCCTTTCATTTTTTGTTCAGCATATTAAAGTGTCCCATTTAAGCTTCAGTATTTGCACTTTATTTTTGTCGCCGTTCTACTTGCCGACCCATTCCCAGATGGCGGCGGCCCCCTGGCCGTGGCCGACGCACATGCTCTCCACGGCGTATTTCACTCCGTAGTAGGGCATTTCATGCATGATAGTAGTGGCAATGCGCGCCCCTGTGCAGCCCAGCGGGTGGCCCAGCGAAATGCCGCTGCCTTGTGGATTGAGCATTTTATGATGGCGGATGCCCAGCTCTTTTGTGCAATAAACCGCCTGCGAGGCAAACGCCTCATTGACTTCCCACAGGCCGATGTCCTCTTTTTTCATTTTGGCTTTTTTCAGCACTTTGGGAATTGCAACGGCCGGTCCGATGCCCATATAAGCAGGGTCAACCCCGACCACGGCGAATTCTACCAAACGCATCTTTGGTTGTAAACCCAACTTTTTACATATTTTTTTGCTCGCCACAATTAAACAGGCGGCCGCGTCGTTGGTCTGGCTGGAATTTCCCGCCGTTACCGTGCCTTGTTCATCTTTTATGAATACCGGTTCGAGTTTGGCCAGTGTTTCCATCGTTGATTCGGGGCGTATGCCCTGGTCACGGTCCACAATCATTTTTTTAGTGGATCCGTCTTCCTGCGGGACGTCCGCTTCAATGGGAAGTATTTCATCTTTAAAAAGGCCCTTCACCGTTGCTTCGTGCGCCTTGGCATGGCTTTCCACGGCCATTTCGTCTTGTTCCTGCCTGGTGATGCCATATTTTCTGGCGACCATTTCCGCCGTATAGCCCATCGAAACCATCTGCGGGTCGGTGAATTCAGAAAGGCGCGGGTTCGGTTCCGACATTGTCCCCATGGGGATATGCGTCATGTGCTGAGCGCCGCCGGCCAGGATCAGGTCGGACCAGCCCATGTTGATAGAAGCGACCGCGAAGGCAAGGGACTGAAGCCCGGAAGAGCAGAGGCGGTCAACTGTACAGCCGGGAACACTATGGGGCAGTCCCGCCACGATGCCCGCGTAACGGCCGATGTTTGAGCCCATATCCTTCATCAGGGCAGTGCCGCCCCAGATGACGTCGTCAATCATTTCTTTTTTATCTTCCAGGCCGGCCCTCCGGATGGCTTCGTTCATTACCAGGGCGGACATATCGTCCGCCCGCAAATGGGTGAACCACGACCTCTTCCCGGCCCTGGCAATGCCTGTGCGTACAGCTTCCACAATGTAGATATCTTTCATATAGACCTCCGTTGTTTTTATTTAAGCGATTCGTTTCTATAAATGTTCGATGCCTGTCGGTACAAAGGCAAAAGGTTCAAGGCTAAAGAAAATAGCTCATGGTTTGTAGTCCGCAGTTGTCAGAAAAAAAGAAATTACCGCGGGAGTCAAACCTCGCGCGTGCCGGTGGTGGATGATCCGCCCCTGTCGTCACTTATCACTTATCAGTCGTCATCCGATAGCCCGATGCCTATCGCCTTATTTAGCTTACCACCAGCGCTTCTTCCGGGCAGGTGAGCACCGAGTTTTCCTCGCTGCGGATCACTTCCGCCAGCATCACGGCATTGGGCAAAATGTTGTTGGCGTAGTATCTGGCCGACGCTACCTTGCCGGCATAGAAGGTGAAGTCCCCTTCGCCTTGCTTGAGCCCCTCCAGGTTTTCCGCCGCAATCAGCGCCTGATCGAGCAGGCACATGGCGACATAAACCTGCGCGAAAACAAACAGAGCTCTTTGCGCGAAAAGCGGAATCAGCTCACGTTTTTCAGCCATGTTCGCGTACCAGGAGCTGTAGATATCTTTGACTTGCACCGCTGCGCGGTAGGCGGTGGCGAGATTTTGTATCTCTTGGGCAAGGAAAGCATGGTTTTTGTTGGTCTCGATGAAATCCGCGATCTCCTGCATCCATACGGCAAAGGGCGCCCCTTCCTTCATGCGCATTTTCCTGCCGATCAGGTCGTTGGCGTGGATAAACGACGTTCCCTCCCAGATAGTGAGAATCTTCGAATCTCTCAAGTATTGCTCTACCGGGTATTCCATTGTATAGCCGACGCCGCCTAACACCTGGATTGCCTGGGCGATGACATTGAGACTCGCCTCCGAGCCGTAGCATTTCACCAGCGGGGTGAGAATCTCGGCAAACTGGGAATATTTTTTCGCCTTTTCCTTGTCCGGAGAGTTGCTTTCAATGTCGAGATAGTAAAATCCTTTGAAGATCATGGCGCGGATGCCTTCAACGTGGGCTTTCATATCCAAAAGCATCCGACGGATGTCCTCATGTTTGACGATCGGCACGCGCTCGGCGCCTTTGACGCCGAAAGGCCTGCCCTGGATGCGCTCGGTGGCGTACTGGGAGGCGAAGTAAAAGGCTGCCGCCCCCTGTGTGTTGGCGTTATGCCCCGTGCCGATGCGCGATTCGTTCATCATGTGAAACATCATGGCCAGCCCTTTGGAAAAGCCCTTCTCGTCGGGGGCCGCACCCAGCATGATGCCCCGGCAGTTGTCGTCGTCGCCGAAATTCAGAAGCGCCGTCGCCTGCGCATGCAGCCCCATTTTGTGCTCCACGCCCACCGTTGCAACGTCATTGGAGTCTCCCTGGGAGCCGTCTTCATTGACCCAGTATTTGGGAACGATGTAAAGCCCGATGCCGGGGGAGCCCGGCGCGCCGCCTTCGGGTCGCGCCAGAAGCAGATGGATGGTATTTTCGCAAATGCCCTGATCGCCGGCTGTGATGAACATTTTCGTGCCCTTGATTTTCCAGATTCGCGGATCGTCCGTGGGATAGGCGCGGGTGATGATGTCGCCCGTGTCGGAACCGTAGTTCGGTTCGGTCAGGCACATGGTGCCCTGCCAGGAGCCGTCGAGCATTTTGGGGATGAACATGTCCTGATCCTGCTTAGTGCCGAAGCGTAAAATCAGGTTGGCTGCGCCTGATGTGAGTTTGACACAGGAGGTAAGAGCCGGACAGGCGGCCGTGTTCATTTCCGCGCAGGCCTTGTAGAGAATAAGGGGCATGCCGGTTTCCACATTGACGCACTCACTAGATGAGCCCCAGCCGTTTTGCTGCAGAAACTGATAGGCCTCCTTGAAGCCGGGCACGGCCGTTACCACGCCGTTTTCGAATTTCACGCCGATTTTGTCGCCGGGCGCGTTGATGGGATTGACCACCTCTTTGGCCACCTTATAGCCTTCGTTGAGCAGCATGTCGATATCGTCCATTGAAAAATTTTCTCTGTAGCGATCGCACGCCAGCACTTCTTCGGTAGGCAGCCATTCCTTTAAAATAAATTTCAAATCCCTTACGTCATATTTAAATTCCATATCAATTATCCTTTATCCTTTATCCTTTATCCTTTGGCCTTTGACCTCCAGCCTTTGTCCTTTATCCTTTTTTCCCATACCCGATCTCTCTGGCGGACTCCTCGATGGCCGAAAGAGCAGCCGGGTCATCGATGGTGGAGGGTACGACATATTCCTTACCGTCCACGATCTTGCGCATTGTGGCGCGCAGGATTTTGCCGGACCTTGTTTTGGGCAGGGCCTTGACCACGGCCGCCTCCTTGAAGCAGGCTACCGCGCCTAGTTCGCTGCGCACCATCTGCACCAGCTCGGAGACGATTTCTTCCGGTTTGCGCTGTACGCCGGCTTTCAAAACGACGAAGCCTACGGGAACCTGCCCCTTCAACTGATCGTCGGCCGCCAGCACCGCGCATTCCGCGACGTCCTTGTGTTTGGCGACAATCTCCTCCATCGAGCCGGTGGAAAGACGGTGTCCCGCCACGTTAATGACATCATCGATGCGTCCCATGATATAGAGGTAGCCTTCTTCATCGAAACGGCCCCCGTCGCCTGTTACGTAATAGCCGGGCCTTTCGGTAACATATTCCAGGTAGCGCTTGTCATCCTGCCACAGTGTGGGCAGGCAGCCGGGCGGCAAAGGAAGCTTGATGACGACCGCCCCTTCTTCACCGTCAGGCAGGCGGTTGCCGTCCGTATCCAGAATCTGGACGTCATAGCCCGGCACGGGCTTGGTCGGAGAGCCAGCCTTGATCGGGAAAGGCTCGATGCCCATACAGTTGGCCGCGATGGGCCAGCCTGTTTCGGTCTGCCACCAGTGGTCCACTACCGGGATTTTCAGCATGTCGCTGGCCCAGTGGTAAGTGTCCGGGTCGAGGCGCTCGCCCGCCAAAAATAGATAGCGCATGCAGGAAATGTCGTACTTTTTGAGGTAATCCCCGTTGGGGTCCTCTTTCTTGATCGCGCGGAAGGCGGTTGGAGCGGTGAACAAAACAGCAACCTTGTGCTGTGCAATCACGCGCCAGAAAGCGCCCGGATCCGGCGTGCCCACAGGCTTGCCTTCATAAACGACGGTGGTGCAGCCGTAAAGAAGCGGGGCGTAGATGATGTAGGAATGGCCGACCACCCAGCCTACGTCGGAGGCGGCCCAGAAGACCTCGCCCGGCTTTACATCATAGATGTACTGCATCGACCATTTCAGGGCGACGGCGTGTCCCCCGTTGTCGCGCATGACGCCTTTTGGTTTTCCCGTAGTCCCGGAAGTGTAAAGGATATACAGGGGGTCTGTGGCGGCCACGGAAACACACGGCGCAGGTTTGGCGTCTTTGACAAATTCTTCCCAGTCGATGTCGCGGCCGGGTGTGAGCTCGGCCGACACCTGCGGCCGCTGGTAGATGATGCATTTTTCCGGCTTGTGGGCGGCGATGCGGATGGCTTCATCCAGAAGCGGCTTATAGGGGAGGACTTTCTTTCCTTCGACGCCGCAGGAGGCGGAAACGATCACTTTGGGTTTGGCGTCGTCAATGCGGATAGCCAGCTCGTTGGGGGCAAAACCGCCGAACACGACTGAATGCACGGCTCCGATCCGCGCGCAGGCAAACACGGCCGTGAGCGCGTCGGGGATCATCGGCATGTAAATGATGACCGTGTCTCCCTTTTTGACGCCGGCACCTGAAAGAGCGCCGGCAAAGGCGGCCACTTTTTCGAGCAGTTGTCCGTAAGTGATTTTTGTGACTGTGTTGGTCACCGGGCTGTCGTAAATGATGGCGGCCTGGTCCTTCCTGCCGTTTTCGACGTGGTAATCCAAAGCGTTATAGCAGGTATTGAGTTCGCCGCCGGCAAACCAGCGGTAGAATGGTTTGTTTGTGTCATCGAGGACTTTGTCCCATTTTTTCGTCCATTGAATCGCGTCTGCCGCTTCGCCCCAGAACTCCCCGGGGCGATGAATGGACTTTTCAAAAATTTCTGAATACTTCATGGCTTTACTCCCTGGCCTCGTACGAGGCATTTTTGTTATTTTGAATAGAATCCCTTTCCTTCTTTGGCCAGTTTTTCCAAAAGAGGCGAGGGTGTCCAGTATTCGGCCCCGATCATGTCCCTGTATTTGACAATGGCCTCGTAAACCTTTTTCAGCCCGACCGTGTCGGCATAGAACATCGGCCCGCCCAGATAAACAGGGAAGCCGTAGCCGTAGAGCCAGACCGCATCGATATCGAGCGGCCTGGCGGCGATGCCTTCTTCGAGAATCTTTGCTCCCTCGTTGATCATCGAGTAAATCGCGCGTTCGACAATCTCCTGGTCGGTGATGGCGCGGCGCTCGATGCCGACCTCTTTGGAATGATTGAGAATGAGCTCTTCAATCATCGGATCGGGTGTGGCGTTGCGCTTTTCATCGTATTTGTAGAAGCCGGAGCCTGTTTTCTGTCCGTAGCGGCCCATCTCACAGATTTTGTCCAGAATCGTGTTTTTCTTTTCCCGTTCGGTCAGAGAGTCGAACTTGGCCTTGCGGTTGCGCCAGCCGACATCGAGTCCCGCCATGTCGCCCATGGCGTAGGGGCCCATTGGGAAGCCGAAATCGTAGATGACTTTGTCGATCTGCCAGGGAAGCGCCCCCTCTTCCATCATGAAGCCGCATTCCCGCGTCCGCTTGGCCAGCATGCGGTTTCCGACAAAACCGTCACAAACCCCGACCAGAACAGGGACTTTGCCGATGGCTTTACCTACTTTCATCGCCGTGGCGTAAACTTCGGGGGATGTTTTTGCCCCGCGGACGTTTTCCAAAAGCCTCATCACGTTGGCCGGGCTGAAAAAATGCATCCCCATCACGTCTTGCGGGCGGCCCGTGGCGGCGGCGATCTCGTCAATGTTGAGATAAGAGGTGTTGGAAGCGAGAATCGCGCCCGGCTTGCAGATGGAATCGAGTTTGCCGAAAACCTCTTTTTTAATACCCATCTCCTCGAAGACGGCTTCGATGATCAGGTCCGCGTCTTTGAGATCCTCATAAGAGAGCGTAGGATCGATAAGCGACATACGCTTGTCCATGACCTCCTGCTTGAGCCTTCCTTTGGCCACTGTGTTGGCGTAGTTCTTTTTGATGATGGCCAGGCCCTTGTCCAGAAACTCCTGTTTCATGTCCAGAAGTTTTACCGGGATACCGGCATTGGTAAAGCACATGGCAATGCCTCCGCCCATGGTTCCCGCGCCTAAAACGGCCACGGATTTTATTTCGCGGGTGGGCTGGTCGTCAGGCAGGCCGGGGATACGGACGACTTCTCTTTCCGCAAAAAAGACATGCCGCTGCGCCTTGGACTGGTCGGAGGCCTGCAGCTCGGTAAAAATTTCTCTTTCTTTTTTCATCCCCTGGTCGAAGGGCAGTTCCGTGGCAATCTTTACCGCCTCGATGCATTTGTAAGGAGCGATAAAGCCGCGGAATTTACGGGCATTGGCTTTGGCGAAATCTTCAAAGACGGTGGGGGAATCAACTTTTGCGGTGAGTGTGGAAACTCTGCGCAAAGGCAGCTTCTGTTCAACTGCCTTTTGCGCCCAGGCCAGCGCCGCCTGCTTTAAGTCGCCTTCCACAATTTCGTCGAGAATGCCCATGTTCTTCGCTTTCGGCGCTGCCACCGGCGTACCGGAGGTGATCATTTCCAGCGCGGCCTGTACGCCCGCCACCCGGGGGAGCCTCTGCGTGCCGCCCGCGCCCGGCAAGAGGCCCAGCTTCACTTCCGGCAGCCCCACCCTGGCCGTGGCCACGGCGATGCGGAAATGGGAGGAAAGGGCGATTTCCAGGCCGCCTCCCAATGCCGTGCCGTGAATTGCCGCGATAACCGGCTTCAGGGAATCTTCAATAAATTTACAAACATCCGGCAGGTGTGGCTCCATCGGCGGTTTGCCGAATTCGCGAATATCGGCTCCCGCAATAAAAGTGCGGCCCGCGCAGATAATGACCATCGCATCGACGCCTTGATCTTCGATGCCTTGTGCGATGCCGGATTTGATTCCGGCCCGCACCGCCTGTGATAACGCGTTCACCGGAGGGTTGTTGACGGTGATGATTCCGATTCTGCCTTCTTTCGAAAAAGTGACGATTTCTGACATAAGCTCTCTCCTTTTAAAAATAGAAATGCGGTTTGATTTGACGCTTCCCTGAACTGTCTGCGTTACGGTTAAGGCCGTACCAGCAAAAAATTGAACATCCTTAAAGGAGACGTCTGTTTCCGGCATCCGTAAGGTGCGGCATACTATGAGCACGGCCGAGCATTTCCGATCGTGCCTTACCTTAAGACAGTTTTCAGCAAATACCATACCATCTGCTGAATTTAGTGTTGGCCCGGCCGCCGACTGTGGGTGAGGGGAGATTGTGCCGGTATTTTGCATATTTGAGGGGGGTGGCTGATGCGCAAGGTGGGCCCCCGGACAGCTTTTTTGATTTCCAGAGAGTAAATGTATTAAAATTATACAATACCGGGCTTTGTATGTATATATTGTAAACAGCAGGAGCCCGGAAGACAGCGCGGTAAAAAGTGCGACGGCGACTCATTTATAAAGTTTCGTCCCCAAAAGCGGCGGGGATTTTACTGGTGCAGCCCCAGGCCGCCTTTTATTTTTTCCAGAATAATTTTTTCCTCTTCACTGTAAACCCCGTCCGCCAGCGCGAGGCGTCGGGCGATGCTCAGTGCATCGAGGCGGTCGTCACGATTTTTGATCAGAGAGGATAAGGCTTTGAGGGCTTTATCCTCATCAGCCTGTAAAATGGCGGTTTGATCGTGCATGATTTTTTTGAACTCGGCGCGGCGCAGTTTACGCAGCACCTTGTGTGTGCGTGAGATTTCATTGGCGATTTCAAAATGCTTCTGTTGGATAAATCCCGTGGCCCTGGCGATTGCCATATAGATGCGGATCAGGCCGGCGGCATGGCCTCCCTCTTCCAGCATCAAAAGCCTCTTGTCATAGTCTGCGCGGTCCTCCTCCGATGTGTCTTTGGGCTCTTCGGGCAGCTCCGGCGGGAAGAAGAGCCTCAGCAGGCCGCTTTTATAGAGCATCTGAAACAGGGCCTCATGATTGAGGTCGCGGTAGTCACGGTAGATGTCAAACACGCTGTCGATATAGGTGGAGACGTCTTTCTCCATGGCGGTGAAAGGATTGTCCAAGGCGGCTGCACGGCGGTTCTGGCGCACAATGGAGGCGATGTTTTTCACGGGCCTCATCAGGGGGTTGATGTCGGCAAATGCGTAGCGCTGAAGCCGCAGCGGGTGCAGATAGCGGATAATTTCCGCCGACAGCTCCGTCGTCCAGAACTTCACCCAGGGCCTTGCGAAAAGCTGATAGATGTTGTCGTTCGTTTCGGAGATCTTATCCACCACGCTGAAATCGATTTCGTCTTCCGTCCCGTCGTCATAGGCCGCGATATCGTCAAAGGTTCTCGGTACGAACTCTGCGGTGAAATCGCCGCTTTTCACATCGCCTTTGATCACCATCTCATAGAGGCCGGGCTGCAGAAATTCGATCATGTCGAAGTTGGCGATGATCTGCTTGTGCTCCTTGCGGGCGACGGAGCCGGCGACGAAGATACCCAGGTGCCCGATTTCTTCATGGACGATGTAAACGATGACCTGTCCGTTTCTTTTGATGTCCTCCACCGAGCCGTACACGCGCGGGATCCAGTTGAGCGCCTGCTGGGCCGGCGTGATGTTGTCTCCCATGGAGGCAAACACAATGATCGGGCTTTCGATGTTTTTGAGACTTATCTTCTGTCCTTCATGCAGTTCGAGGCGGCCCTTTTCCAGTTTGTTTCCCACGAAAAGGTTGCGGACGATGTAGTGAATTTCGTCCGTGGTCAACATGAAAAATCCACCCCACCAGCGTTCAAAGGCGAGATAGCGCTCCTCTTCCGTGTCTACCTGCGAAAAAACGTTATATTGCTTAGTCCACAGAGTATTGGCCGGGTTGAGCATCTCGAAATTATAGACCAGATTGGCGCCGTCAAAGATTCCGTTGCCCAGATCGCTCAGAAAAGAGTTAATCCAGACCCCGCCCACCAAGCCGCCTTTGTAGCGCATGGGGTTGACGCCGGCTACACCGCTCCAGTAGGAAAGAGGCGCGCCGTTTAAAACCAGCGGGCCGGCAATGTCGGGACGGTCCGCGCTGGCCAGCGCGGCGGCCCAGCCCGCCTGGCAGTTGCCCATAAGCGCGGGCGCATCCGCATGCGGGTGAAGCTCGCCTACTTTCTCGATGAATTTTTCCATGGCCAGAATGACATCCGTCATGTTCTGGCGGGGGAAAGGCTCTGTGTAGAAAATCATGAAATAGACCGGATGTCCGTGTTCGAGCGCCATGCCGACTTCCGAGTCGCGCTTGGAGCCGCCGATGCCCGGGCCGTGGCCGGCGCGCGGGTCAATAATGATGATCGGCCGCTTGGCCCTCATCGGCCGCTCCTTGCTTTTGTGACGGATCTCCGGCCCTTTGTGAGGTATATCATGGTAGCGTCGATCGGAAATTTTCACCAAGGCGTAATTCACGGGCCGGTCGAAATCCTTGCCGTTGAGAATCATTTCGTAATTGAAGGTCAAAACCGGCGGCTGGCCGCTGCGGATATGCTTGATGTAGTCGTTGCCTCTTTTGCGCAGAATGTCGGTGAAAATAACCGAGCGCTGCGCCGTGTCCAGGAGGTATTCGCTCAAATGCTTTTGCCACTGCTCCCATTTTTGATTCCCGACAGTTTCGTGGTTAATATTCATCAGCTCTCCCCTTGAACATTCTTTCGGCAATTATAATTCATTTCTTAACTTAACGTTGTGGACGATGCTTGTCAAGCCGATACGGTGCGACATGTTTCATTTCGTAAAATGGGGGCACCCATTAAAAAGCGTCTTTCTTGTCCTTCATACCGCTATATTTCTGAACCGCTGTCGTATTAGCCGAATGAACCTTGTAGTCTCTGAATATCAAGGCATCCACCAGCCAATCCGCAACAAATGGGGTGCACGATCCTGATAATTTTGCTATCATCCTTTTGAGTTATGGCTTTCCTCCTGATCAAGTTTTTTGTAGAGATTGCTTATCAGTGGATTACCGTTACTCACCTTTTATGGCAACCACCCCATTTTTATACTTCGTTGTGTCCAACACGGGCATGGGGTTAGTCGGATGAACCTGAAAAAACAGGGAAGTGATAAATGTCTTTGCCTACTTATGAAAATATCACCGTACATGAGTATCGTGACAAGGTCCTGACCGAAGTTACCATGCCGTTTTCGGCGGAATACGCCGTGCTTTTAAAAATTAACGGACTTGTGTATCTCACCATGGCCTGCTCCGGAAATCATCTGTCCGAACACGTCACAGGTTATCTGATTAGTGAGGGGATCATTTCAAATACCTCCCAGATAGAAAGCACGGACATTGACGAGGCGGGACTGACCGTCAACGTCACGCTGGTCAAAGACGCGGCCATTGCACAAAGGTTGGAGCGGATCAAAACAGTTTCCGCGGCCGGCGGCCGGACGAAAAGAACCCTTCCTTCAGAAGAGCTTGCCAGGAGCGCTCTTCCATGCGTACGTGCTCAGAGCGTAATCGAGGCGATGAACGAATTTCTCGTATTTTCACAGGAACACAAGGCCACACACGGAGTGCACGGCGCGGCGCTTTATTCGCTGGAAGGAGAAAGGCTTGCCTTCTTCGACGAAATCGGTCGCCACAATGCCATCGACAAAGTTATCGGTCATGCGGCGGTGAGCGGCATCAGCCTGGAAGATAAAATGATCTGCTCGACGGGGCGCGTCTCGAGCGAAATCGCCTTGAAGCTTATCCATGCCCGCGCGCCCGTGCTGGTTACGCGCGCCTCGCCTACAACTCTTAGCGTGGAGCTTTTGCGCCGCTACAATCTTTTGAGTATTGTCCGCGCGGTAGGCGGCAGGTTTTATGTGGTGAACGGGAAAGAAAACATTTTATTGCCGGCAAAAGGAGATGTGCAAAATGGGTGACATTGCAGCAGCGGTGGGTAATTTCATCATCAAAGTGCTCGACTCCGACGTGGTCACGGAAACGATAGAGTGGATCGGTGTGGAGACGGTCGGTTATGGCGTGATTTTTCTTGTTGTCGCTATAATTTTGCTGATTGTTTTTACCCGACGCAAGGGGCGCAGATAAAGGCAGGATTTCACCCCCGCCTTTGGAGCGTCCCTTTTCAGCCTGTATAATAATTTACGTAGGCGTTTCTTCTTGTATTTACTTGCAGGTCTTGCAGCCGGAAACGTCTGTAGTCTGTATGTATTATTCCTGTCTTTCGCTCAGCTCCAACAAGACACCGCCGGTCGCTTTGGGATGGATGAACGCTATTTTTGCGCCGCCCGCGCCATAGCGGGGCTTTTCATCGATCAGGCGTACGCCCCTGGCTTTGAGTTCGGCCAGAGCCTCTTCGAGATTGTCCACACGCAGGGCTATGTGCTGAATCCCTTCGCCGTTTTTTTCGATGTATCTGGCCACGGGGCCGTCCGGTGCAGTTGACTCCAGAAGTTCAATTTCCGAATCGCCCACCGGGAAAAAAGAAACCCGCACTTTCTGCTCGGCGACCTCCTCTACGCCCGCCGACGCAATGCCCAGCATCTCATAGAGCTTCGAGCTTTCCGCCAGATTTTTCACCGCAATACCGATGTGATCGATTTTCAAAACTTTCATGATTATTGCTCCTTATATCTGTCGTCGGGTTTTATCAGTGACGACCATGTATTGTGTTGCATCGAGGTTCGTGGCAAAGGGTTATCGGTCATCGGGAAAGTATCTTCCGGCCGCATTGTTGAGTAATATGTCACCTGCCAGCTTTTTATGAACATAGAGTATCTTTATGCCACCACCATCCACCAGCCACTTTCGCCAACTTCACCATGAAGACTTGCACAACTTTTGCAAATCAACAAGCTCGTCTTTCCCTGCACGTTGAACTCTCCTTCAGAACTCCCGCCCCTTAAGGCGTGCCAGGACTTTCGCGGCGGCGGATGTGGGGGTCATGGCTCCCGCCTCCACATCTTTGAGCGTCGCGGCCATCACGTCCGCCGCGGGGCTTTGGTAAAACCATTCCTGGACTCCTTCGCGCACCATAAATTTCAGCCACTCGGCCGCCTGTTCTTTCCTTTTAGCCTGCAGTTCACCGCTTTGGGAAAGTCTGTCGCGATGTTCGAGGATTATTTGTAGTATATTTTCCAGCCCGTCCATGGTAACCGCGCTGCAGGTCACCACCGGGGGAGACCAGCTTCTGTAGGGGGGCGAAAGCAGATGGAAGGCGGTTTCGTACTGGCGTCTGGCTATCTTCGCCCGTTCGATATTGTCTCCGTCCGCCTTGTTGACCGCCACCGCGTCCGCCAGTTCGAGGACGCCTTTTTTGATGCCCTGCAATTCATCGCCTCCGCCGGCGATCATCAAAACGAGGAAGAAATCGACCATCGAAGCCACAGTGACTTCCGACTGGCCGACACCGACCGTTTCAACCATCACAACATCAAAACCCGCCGCCTCACACACAAGCATTGTCTCGCGTGTCTTGCGGGCTACGCCTCCCAATGTTTTCCCGGAAGGGGAGGGCCGGATGAAGGCCTTTTTGTTTGCGGAGAGCTTTTCCATCCGCGTTTTATCCGCCAGTATGCTGCCGCCCGTTTTCGGGGAGCTGGGATCAACCGCTAAAACCGCCGTACGGTATCCTTTTTGCGTAAGCAGTGTTCCGAAACTTTCAATGAATGTGCTTTTGCCGGCGCCCGGAAGGCCGGTGATCCCCAGACGCAAGGCGCCGCCCGTGTGCGGTAAAAGAGCATCCAAAACCAGGCGCGACAGCTCTTCATCAGAAGGCAGAGAGCTTTCGATAAGAGTGATGGTCCTGGCCAGTAAGCGTCTGTCGCGGCGAAGAACGCCCTGTATGTAATGCTGTGGATCGAGGTTTTTCATGCCGATGTGTCCTGAGGTTGAGTCATACGAGTCAAGTATACTCAAAAGACGGGTGGCAGGCAAATTATATTTGGGCAGGGGTAACAAGAAATGGGTTCCCGGTTGTCAGTTACCGGTTCCTAGGGGAAAACCTTGAAGGAATGGCCCTTCAGCCTTTAGCCTTTGTCCTTCGTCCTCTTTCCTTTCTCTTTCAGCCTTTAATCTTTGCCTTGATTCTTTCCTGATATTCGAGAATTTCGTGGCGCAGGATGTCCAGATCGGCGACGCGGTCGTTGAGCCTTTTCAGATGATTTTCCAGCAGTTCCAGAAGACGCTTCAATACTTTTTCATTGGATTTCTCATACGTCCACATGGACTCGAGCTCCTGCATCTCGGAGAGAGTCATGCCCATAATTTTCAGCCGCTTGATCAGTTTCAGTCGCCGCAGGTCCGCATCCGTGTATATCCTGCGGCCGCCCTCGACGCGCTTGATGGAGTTGAGCAGACCGATCTCTTCATAGTAGCGGATGGTCCGCCGGCTCATGTCCAGCTTTCTGGAAAGCTCTCCG
>Ga0116183_1001997_pt1 | contig 22419 bp, 19 predicted proteins | sample AD_UKC078_MetaG_FD_89753 | JGI IMG/M metagenome (GOLD analysis project Ga0116183, IMG submission 89753) | Active sludge microbial communities of municipal wastewater-treating anaerobic digesters from USA - AD_UKC078_MetaG | ecosystem: Engineered > Bioreactor > Anaerobic > Digestate | place: USA... | reverse complement strand
TTCCTGCATCAGTCATTGTGCTTGGTGATGGAATCACCCTGGCGCCATAGGAGTTCATTAAGAGCTTTCTGCCTGGCTTCTGGTCATAGCTCACCTTTACCATGAACACAAGTAGCTCGAGTCCGAAATGCTGACAGGCGAAACTCATTGCACTACCCCATTGTCCTGCACCGGTCTCTGTAGTGATCCTTTTGATACCTTCTTTCTTGTTATAATATGCCTGGGCAATAGCAGTATTTGCCTTATGGGATCCGGAATAGTTGCCTCCCTCATATTTATAGTAAATCTTACTTTTTGTACCCAGAGCCTTTTCAAGATTATAGGCACGATAAATAGGGGAGGGACGGTACATTTTGTAAAGATCAAGCACTTCATCAGGGATGTCGATATATCTTTCAGTTGACATTTCCTGCTTGATAAGTTCCATAGTGAATACAGATGCAAGGGCTTCCGGGCCAATTGGTTCACGTGTTACCGGGTGGAGCGGAGGAAGTGGTTTATTTGGCATATCTGCTTGAATATTATACCATTGACGCGGCATTTCATTTTCGCTCAATAAAATTTTTGTTGTCTTTTTCATGGTTTTAATTATTAAGTGTTAATTAACTTTTCCAAAAAAAAGGCACGCTGTGAAAGGCGTGCCTGAAAATAAATATCTTAAAAGGTTATAGAATGGCCTGTTTCACAGTTTCAATCAATAAACTGCACCAGCACCAATTGTATATCCTCATTGTTTTCATCTTTGCAAAACTATAAAATTTTTCAAATCAAAACAAAAATCATGATTTTTTAATTTTTAAATGTTTTTTCAAGAAAACATAAGGATAGCCCCCAAAGCCTTTAAGTCATCAAAAAAATCCGGGTATGATTTGGCTACACACTGCGGATCTTCAATTATGATATTTCCATCAGCTCTCAGACCTGCTACAGCAACAGCCATTGCTATTCTGTGATCATTATGGGAAGAGACCCTTGTTCCTTTTACCTTTCCGCCGGTAATAAGCATATAATCACCTTTGATCTCTACTTTTACGTTCATTTTCCCGAACTCTTCGAGAAGTGCTAAGGCACGGTTGCTTTCCTTATGGATAAGGCGGCTCACACCTTTGATACCTGTCACTCCTTTACAGTATGCTGCAAGGGATACAAGAGGAGGGAAGAGGTCAGGTGATTCGCTAGCATCGAATTCAAATGACCGTAGCACGGATCTTTTTATCTTTACAGAGTTCTCACTGATGCTTATATCAGCTCCGGCCCTGTCGAGAGCTGTGAGAATTGTTTTGTCGCTTTGCCGGCTGTCGGTACGGAGTCCTTCAACAGTAACATCACCGTTAACAGCTCCGGCAACAAGAAGGAATGATCCTCCGCTCCAGTCACTCTCAACCTCAAAAACAGCGGAATTATATTTCTGATTACCTTCAATCTTAAAAACCCTGTAGTTGTCGTTTACGACATTTATACCAAATTTCTCAAGGACCTGAAGAGTCATATCGATATATGGTTTGCTTTTAAGATTGAGAGCTGAAACGACAGAACTGGCTTCAGCAAGCGGCAGGGCCATAAGTAGTCCGGTCAGCAACTGTGAGCTTATGGATCCGTCGGTTTCACATATACCTCCCCTGATGGGCCCTCTTATTGTCAAAGGCAATAAGCCTCCATTGCTCTTACATACTGCACCAAGCTGGTTGAGAGTGTCTTCAATCATTTTCATAGGCCGGTTTTTCAGGGATCCCGATCCTGTCATTATTATCTCTCCGGCATTAAGTGCTGCAATCGGTGAGAACATCCGGATAGCAAGTCCTGATTCCTTGCAATCAAGAGTTCTGTTTTTAATTTTGTGTGAACTACTGATCTTAAGTTCAGTGATTTTTTTTTCTACTTCTGCGCCAAGATTTTCAGCGATCCCGATTGCAGCCAGGGAATCATTGCAATAAGATGGATTTAAAATAGTGCATTCAGAATCAGAAAGTAATGCGGCAGCGATAGCTCTCTGCATCATGCTTTTAGATGATGGGGCTTTGACGCTTCCATTGACCTCTGATGGCACTAAAGTAATTTCCATAATACAAATTTATTTTAAGTTTTGGAGTTACTGTTTAAACCGTTATTCATGATTTTCATCTGCCTGTTTATTGATTCCTGATGAATGGCCTTGAACATTGCATCAATAAGTTCTTTACTAAGCCCTTTTGTCTGGCCTTTTATCATCACCCTTTTAACGATTTCATCCCACCGTGCACTTTGCAAGATAGTGATATTATTTTCTTTTTTATAGCGTCCGATAGTTTCTGCCACTCTCATTCTTTTCTCAAGAATGTTGAGAAGGTGATTATCGAAAACATCTATTTGCTGGCGGAGTTCGCCAAGAGCATCCAGAAGTCTGGGGTCATCTGTTGACGGGCTTCTGAGGATAAGTCTGCTGAGAAGTTCCTTTAGTTCTTCGGCATTGATCTGCTGGGATGAATCGCTGAGGGCTTTGTCAGGATTGATGTGAGATTCTATCATAAGGCCATCGAAATTAAGGTCCATGGCTTTCTGGGAGATCTCGCGCAGGTATTCCCGTGCTCCGGCTATATGACTGGGGTCGCACAGAATGGGCATTTCAGGTATTTTTCTTCTTAACTCTATAGGCAACTGCCAGTTTGGCTGGTTACGGTAAATGGTTTTTTCATAGGTTGAGAATCCGCGATGAATTGCCCCGAGTCTTTTTATTCCTGCACTGGCTATTCTTTCCAGTGCTCCAATCCATAATTCTATATCAGGATTGACAGGGTTTTTGACAAAGACCATTACATCCACTCCCCTAAGGGCATTTGCTATTTCCTGAACTGTTATCGGATTAACAGATGTTCTTGCGCCGATCCAAAGCATATCTATTCCATATTTAAGTGCTTCGTAAACATGCTTTTCATTAGCTACTTCCGTACCGACGGGAAGACCGGTCTCCTGTTTTACCCTTCGGAGCCATTTCAGTCCGGGATTACCTACTCCTTCAAAACAGTTGGGTCTGGTACGGGGTTTCCAGATGCCGGCCCTGAAAATGTTAACCTTACCGAGAGCCGCAAGCGATTTTGCTGTATCCATCACTTGTTCCTCAGTCTCAGCACTGCAGGGGCCTGATATAAGGAATGGTCTTCCTTTATAGCCATCCCAGTCTTTAATGCCTGAAGTATCCAGTTTTAGTGTCATTTCAGTATGAGTTAATTCAATATTTTTCTTATTTTATTTGCTTCGTCCATAATGGCCTTTAGGCCAGCTTCATCTTTCAACGCTATCTTATTCCTGAAATCCTTCATTTTTTCAATATAAGTATCAATTGCTTTGATTATATATTCCGAATTCTCGATAAAGATAGGAGCCCAGGTGTCACCGTTACTTTTGGCAAGCCTTACAGTACTCTCGAAACCTCCGCCAGCCAGAGTAAGAATATTCTCTTCTTCCTGTTCCTTGTCCAGAACACTCAGGGCCAGGGAGAAAGAAGTAATATGGGAGATATGTGATACATAGGCAACATGAACATCATGTGCAGCAGAGCCCATGTAAACTATTTTCATATTCAGGGTCAGCAGCATGCTTTTTACTGTTTCAAGAGCATCCGGGTCGCTCATCTCGGGATCGCATATTATTGCAGTTTTGTAATCGAAGAGCTTGCCGATAGAGGCTAGGGGACCGGAAAATTCGGTGCCTGCCATGGGATGGGCAGCTACAAACCTTCCCCGGGCAGGATGATCCTTCGATATCTCGGAGATGCTTCCTTTTGTTGACCCCATATCAGTAACCACTTTTGATGTTCCGGCTATCCTGTCGAGAATGCCAGGTAACATTGAACAGTTTGTGTTGACAGGGGTTGCAAGAATTATAAGATCACTCTTGTCAATTGCATTTTCAAGACTGTCAATTTCATCAGCAAATCCGCAGTGTAATGCAATATTCCGGTGCTGCACATTCGTATCAACACCTGTTATCCGGCTGGCAAATTTTCTTTTTCGCAGATCGATCATAAGTGATCCGCCTATCAAACCTATACCTACTACTGCCACTTTCATATTCAGGACGATTGTTATAATTATTATTTTTGTTTTTTTATGTAAAGCTCAATTCTTTTAAGTGATTCAGTAAGAGTCTTTTCATTGGCGCAGAGTGATATGCGGATATACCTGTTTCCGTTTTTCCCGAATATAAAGCCCGGGGTTATGAACACATGAGCTTTGTCAAGAATATCCTCAACATATTGTTCGCAGCTCTTTATTTCTTCAGGGATCCTTCCCCAGACAAATAATCCGGCCTGATTTTTATCATACTTACAATTTAAAAGATCCATTATTGATTCAACAATTGTTCTCCGTCGGCGATAATATGAATTTACTGAATCATACCAGCTGTCGGGATTGTCAAGAGCCTCGACAGCTGCTAATTGCATAGCGCGAAATATCCCGGAGTCCATATTGCTCTTTACTTTCAGAATACTGCTTATATAGTCCTTGTGTCCGGCAAGCATTCCTATTCTCCAGCCTGCCATATTATGTGATTTACTGAGAGAATTGAGTTCAAGTGCTGTTTCTCTGGCACCATCAACAGACAGGATACTGATATAATCATTATTGAGTATGAAGCTATACGGGTTATCGTTGCAAAGAAGGATATTATGTCTGAGTGCAAATCCGACAAGTTTCTCAAAAAGCTTTAATGAACCTAAGGCGCCGGTAGGCATGTGAGGGTAATTGATCCACATCAGTTTAGTCCTGCTCAGGTCAGTTGCTTCCAGTTTGTCAAGATCCGGCATCCATCCTTGTTTCTCATCAAGATCATAATACTTGATATTGCCGCCTATGAGGTTTGTTACTGAAGAATAAGTTGGATAGCCCGGATCCGGAATCAGCACATCATCACATTGATCTACAAATGCCATACTTATGTGCATTATTCCTTCCTTACTGCCCATAAGCGGAAGAATTTCACTGTCAGGATCCAGCTCCACGCGGAAATATTTTTTATACCATGCGGCAAATGCTTTTCTCAGGTCAGGAATGCCAATATAACTCTGATACCCGTGAGCGTCAGCTTTGGAGGCTTCCTCAGCGAGCCTCCGTATCGTATTATTGGATGGTGGCTGATCGGGACTTCCGATGCCGAGATTTATTATATCTGCTCCCATCTTTCGCATCTGGTCTATCTGTCTTAGCTTCTGAGAGAAATAATACTCTTTTACGCTATTTGTCCGTTTGGCAGGTTTAACTTTCATATAGCTTATCTCCTTTGTTATATACCCCTAGTACTTCAAGGTTTATGGTGTAATTATCGAGTATGTTTTTTATCAGATCCATATCATGGTCAGGGTTAAGTTCAAGGTCGGCGTAGAACATGTATTCCCAGTCTTTGTTCAGTTTTGGCACAGATTGTATTTTTGAAAGATTTACATCAAGTTCTGCCAGTCTTACGAGTACGGCAGCCAGGGCACCGGGCTGATGTCCGGTAGAGAAGCATATCGATACTTTATTTCCGCTCAGGTTGCAGTCTTTACCATTCCCGATGACAAGGAAACGGGTATAGTTCTTTTTATAAGTTTCAATGCCTTTTGCAAGAATTGAAAGGCCATAAATATCAGCAGCTATTGAAGAGCCTATAGCTGCCACCCCTTCAAGCTTGTTCTCGCTTATCTGCCTGGCACTGGCAGCAGTATCTTCGCTCTCTATAAGAGTAAGTCCTTGAAGCCTGTTGAGATATGTCATGCATTGTGCAAGAGCAATAGGATGAGATCTTATTTCACGGATGTCACTCAATGACTGGGCAGGAAGAGCCATAAGGTTTTGTACTACCCTAAGGTTATGCTCACCGAGTATCTTCATCCCTGATTCCCTTATCAGAGTGTAATTGTGAAGAATGCTTCCAGATCTGGCATTTTCTATTGCCATCACGGCAAAGTCGGCTTTGCCTTCAATTACTGTCATCAGTGTGCGATTGAAAGAGGTGCATGGCACAATTTCTATTTTTTCAGCGCTGAAGTATTGTCTTGCTGCAACTTCGTGAAAAGATCCCTGTTCTCCCTGTATCGATATTTTCATTTAAATATTATTAAAAAAAAAAGTCCCCGTTTCCGGGGACCTGCATTTTTATAAGTTATTATATATCTACACAATAATCCCCTTATTCTCTTCTGAAAAAAAAGTAGAAATAAAAATAAAAGGCGTTTATATTGTGTATGATATCCATTTCTGGTCTTTATTAGCGTGTAAAAGTAATAATTTAATATTTATTAAAACACAAAAATACAAAGAAATATCTTAAACCGTTAAGATTTTATTTATGTCTTGATTTAAGCACTTCCTCAATATCGGCAAGAGAATGACCTTTTGTCTTTAATAGTATTAGCAAATGATAGAGCAGGTCAGCAGCTTCATTCTTGAAGAGATCAGGGTTATCATCCTTTGCCTCGATAATAAGTTCGACAGCTTCTTCTCCGACTTTCTGGGCAACTTTGTTAATACCCTTACGGAAGATCTTGTTTGTATATGAATCCTTTACATCATTATCAATACGTTCATTAATGATCTTTTCAAGTTTATAGAGGAAACCCCGTGGCGAAACATTCTCCTCAAAACAGGATGTGTTCCCTGTATGACATACAGGACCGGCAGGATCGACTCTGATCAGCAAGGTGTCTTTATCACAATCAGTTGTTATTTCTTTAACAAATAAGTAATTATTTGATGTTTCGCCTTTTGTCCAGAGTCTGTTCTTTGATCTGCTGAAAAAGGTTACTTTTCCTTCCGACAGTGTTTTCTGCAAGGATTCTTCGTTCATGAATCCCACCATAAGGACCTCCAGAGTTGTATTGTCCTGTATCACTGCAGGAACAAGGCCCTTGTATTTTGTAAAATCTATCTGATTCATAAAAATTCCTGTTTTATAATATTTTTTCCTGTGTCAAGCTATCATATTTTTACTGCAATGCCTTCTTTGAGCAGGTATTTTTTCAGTTCAGATATTTCTATTTCTCCGTAATGGAAGATACTTGCTGCAAGAGCAGCGCTGCAGCCGGTATTTTTGAATACATCCCTGAAATGTTCCATAGTACCAGCCCCTCCCGATGCAATTACCGGGATACTCAGAAGTCTGGTTATTTCTGTTGTGATATCTATTGAAAAGCCGTCTTTTGTCCCATCTCTCTGCATTGAGGTGAGCAGTATCTCTCCTGCGCCCAGATCGGCAGCCATGGATGCCCATTTATTTGTCAACAGATCAACAGGGGTCTTTCCGCCATCGACAAAGACCTTCCATTTGCCGTTTACAAGATCAGTATCAATAGCCACCACAACACACTGGCTCCCGAATTCCTTTGATATTTCGGTTATTAGTGCCGGTCTTCTTACAGCAGCACTGTTTATAGATATTTTATCAGCACCGGCTTTTAGCAAAAGAGCCACATCATCAATGCTGTTTATTCCGCCTCCTACAGTAAAGGGGATGTTTATCTCTGCAGCTATTCTTTCCACAAGGGCAGACAGCGTTTTCCGGTTTTCCAGTGTAGCAGTGATATCAAGAAAAACAAGCTCATCGGCTCCTTTTGATGAATAAATTTTTGCAAGTTCCACAGGGTCTCCTGCATCTCTTATATCAATAAAATTAATTCCCTTTACAGTCCTTCCGTCCCTGATGTCGAGACACGGTATTATTCTTTTTTTTAGCATAATTTTCCAAGCTCCTTTAATTTTAGTTTTCCCTCGTAAACAGCCTTGCCGATAATAGCTCCCTCGCAGCCTGTTTCCCTGATATCTTCAATATCTCTGAGTGAAGTTATGCCGCCGCTTGCAATAAGGTTTATATTAGTATTTTCAAGTATCTTTCTGTAAATATCAGTCGAAGGCCCTTTCATCATTCCGTCTTTATCAACATCTGTGCAGATCACATATTGCACACCTTTTGAAACGTATTCCGAAATAAAGCTGATAAGCTTCCTGTCAGACCTTTCTGTCCATCCATGTGTTGCAATCTCATCACCAATAAAATCAGCTCCGAGTATTATTTTATCAGCCCCGTAAGTTTCAAGCCATTTAAGCATTAAAGATGGATCCGTGACTGCAATGCTTCCTGCCGTAACCTGTTTTGCCCCAGAGTTGAAAGCTATTTTAAGATCATCGTCTGATCTTATCCCGCCACCGAAATCTATTGATAAGTTTGTTTTCGAAGCGATTTTTTCAAGTATTTTGTAATTAATAACACGTTTTTCCCTTGCGCCATCCAGATCGACAACATGAACAAATTTAAGCCCATTATCCTCAATCTCAAGTGCCACATCAACAGGATCATTGTTGTATATCTTGCCTGTTGAGTAGTCACCTTTTGTAAGTCTGACACACTTACCTCCAAGGATATCTATTGCCATTATGATTCTCATAGGTCTAAAAAATTATGAAGTATGATTTCTTTTTCAGCAGTTATTACAGATTAACATTTCATCTGCAGGGTATTCTTAACCGACTTAATATTGCCGGCCTTATATTTTATTATAGCTATCATAATTTGCCCTTTGTCGATGGGAGATCATAGTTGCCTGTTTTGCTCACTGCTGCTTTAAGGGCACGGGCAAAAGCTTTAAAAACAGCCTCTATTTTATGATGATCATTATCTCCGCTGGCCTTGATATTAAGATTACATTTTGCGTTGTCACTGAAGGATTTGAAGAAATGGGAGAACATTTCGGCAGGCATTTCTCCTATCCTTGCATTTGTGAAAGTTGCATCCCATACTAACCAGGGTCTTCCTCCAAGATCCAGGGCTACTTGTGCAAGTGAATCATCCATCGGAAGGACGAAACTGTAGCGCTCAATACCTTTTTTACTTCCGCTTGCTTTCAGAAAGGCTTCTCCAAGGCAGATTGCAAGATCTTCTATAAGGTGATGGCCGTCGTCCGACTTGTCATCTTCGGCTTTGATAGTCAGATCAAAGCTTCCATGACGGGCGACCTGATCGAGCATGTGATCCAGAAATCCAATTCCTGTCGATATATCACTCTTGCCTGTCCCGTCAATATTCAGACAGACAGTTATATCTGTCTCTTTTGTTTTCCTGACAACTTTTGAAGTCCTTGGTTTTGACAGCAGATACCGGCGTATTTCGTCCCAGTCGGTAGTTGAAAAGACTGCATCATCAGATTGTTTCCTGCTGAAGAAGATAGACTTGCAGCCAATATTTTTCCCCAGTTCGACATCTGTTATCCGGTCACCTATTACATAAGAATTATCGAGATCTATTCCTCCGGCAAGATATCGTGTGAGCATTGCAGTTCCCGGTTTACGTGTTGGAAGCTTATCTTCAGGAAAGGATCTGTCAATAAATATTTCAGCAAATTCAACACCTTCATCCTTAAGTATCTGCAGCATTTTATTATGGGAAGGCCAGAATGTTTCTTCAGGGAATGCTGCTGTGCCAAGGCCATCCTGGTTAGTTACAATAACCATTTCGTAATCTGTCTCCCTTGCTATTCCCGCCAGTCCGGAAATAGCACCAGGCATAAACCTGAATTTTTCAATGCTGTCTACCTGTTCGTCCTCAGGTTCTGTAATTATTGTTCCATCCCTGTCAATGAATAATACTTTTTTCATTTACCGAAATTATTTAAAGCTGTTAATAGTTTGTTGTTTTCTGATCTTGTGCCAACTGTGATCCGAATACAATTTGCTATTACGCTATGTCTGTTCCTGACTACAATTCTATTATCGACAAGATAATTATAAAGCTTAGCGGAATCCTCAACTTTTATCAGTACAAAGTTAGCATCTGAAGGGTAAACTTTTTGTATTACGGGATTTTTCTTAAGCTCACCGGAAAGTCTTTCTTTCTCCTTCCTGATTTTTCTTATCTGATCTGTGTAAGTTGAGAATTTTGTCAGTTTCTGAAGGACAGCTTTCTGATTCAGGGAGCTTATATTATATGGTGGTTTCAGCTTGTTGTAATATGCAATTATTTCAGGATTTGTGTATGCTACGCCAACTCTGGCGGAAGCAAGACCGAATGCCTTGCTGAATGTCTGCATGACAATCAGGTTTGGATAAGCACTGAGTTTTCCGAGAAGTGATGGCTTATCCGCGAAATCCATATAGGCTTCATCGACAAGAACTATACCATGGAACTGAGAAATAATTCTTTCTACTGTTTCACTGTTCATTAAATTTCCTGTGGGATTATTGGGCGAACAGATAATGATGATTTTCAGGTTTTTATCAGAAAAGTGCTTTTTTACGTTTTCAAAATCAATCTGAAAATCCTTATCAAGAGGGATCTTTATAATACTAACATCATTCACTGAAGCTGATACCTGGTACATACCATAGCTTGGTGAGAAGGTCAGTACCTTATCTGCTCCTGGATTGCAGAATATCCTGAAAGTAAGGTCAATGATCTCGTCACTGCCATTTCCCAGGAAGATCTTTTCCGTAGGGATAGCTTTGAGCTTGCTTATGGCAATCTTCAGATCTTTCTGGTAAGGATCGGGATACCTGTTAAGGTAGCCGTATGGGTTCTCATTAGCATCAAGGAACACACCTTCCTTGCCTTTAAATTCATCTCTTGCGCAGGAATAGGGGACAAGGGATTTTACATTTGGGCGAACAAGACTATCTAGATCTAACATGTCCGACACTTTTTAATCTTAGACTAACAGCATTTTTATGGCCTGTAAGTCCTTCGGCTTCAGCCATTATCTGTATTGCCGGGCCTATGTTCCTGAGCCCTTCAGCTGTAATCTCCTGAAAGGTTATCTTTTTTATGAAGCTGTCAACAGACACTCCGCTGTAACTTCTTGCATAGCTGTTGGTCGGTAGTGTGTGATTAGTGCCCGAAGCGTAATCGCCGGCGCTTTCACAGCTAAATTTTCCGACAAACACTGATCCGGCATTTTTCACCTTTTCGGCAAGTTCCCATGGCATGATAGTATTTATTAACAGATGTTCGGGAGCATACTCATTACTGAAATCTATACAATCCTCACGGTTATTGAATAAAATGAAGAGACTGTTATTCATTGATTTAGTCGCCAGATCCTTACGAAGGAGTTTATCAAGTTGTTTTTTTATTTCATTTTTTACATTTTTTAGTGTTTTTTCGTTATCCGTAACAAGCACAACCTGGCTGTCAGGACCGTGCTCCGCCTGAGAAAGCAGATCGGCTGCCACGAATGCAGGATATGCTGAAGAATCAGCTATGACAAGTATTTCGCTGGGGCCTGCAGGAAGATCAATAGCCACGCCTGCAGACTGGACCATTTCTTTTGCTCTTGTTACATATTGGTTGCCAGGTCCGAAGATCTTATTTACCGGTGGTATTGTCTCAGTGCCAAAAGCCATTGCTGCAATAGCCTGGGCTCCTCCCACCTTGTAGATCTCTTTAATACCAGCCAACTTTGCAGAATAAAGGATCACGGGGTTTATTTTTCCGTCAGGACCAGGAGGTGTGCACAATATAACTCTCTCGCATCCTGCTATCTTAGCAGGTATAGCCAGCATAAGCACAGTTGAAAACAACGGAGCAGTGCCTCCCGGGATATATAAACCTACTTTCTCAATTGCAACATTTTTTCTTGAACAAGTAACACCGGGCATTGTTGTAACCGGTTCCTCGCTTATAAGCTGTGATCTGTGAAATTTCTCAATATTATCGGCAGCAAGAATTATTGCATTTTTAAGATCATCGCTGACAAGATTTATAGCAGATTCAATTTCTGCTTTAGAAACACTAAGGTCTGGCAATGATATTTTATCGAATTTCTGTGTGAATTCAATCAGTGCCTTATCGCCTTCTTCCTTAACCTTGTCAATAATAGTCATTATATTGGCGGAGAGGCTTGATGCATCAAAAACCGGTCGGCGGCATAGATCCGGCCATGTTTCTTTCGGAGGATAAAGAATAGTTTTCATCATAGTATCATCTTTTCAATCGGAATGACAAGTATACCTTCAGCGCCTGCTTTTTTAAGCTGATCAATCCTTTCCCAGAATTCATCCTCCTTCACTACAGAGTGAAGGGAACACCATCCTTTTTCTGCAAGTGGCAGGATAGTAGGACTCTTCATACCGGGAAGCATCCTGCATATTTCTGAAACAGACGATTCAGGAGCATTGAGTAATATGTATTTATTCTCTTTGGCACTTTTTACAGAACGTATTCTGAAAAGTAGTTTCTCAAGGATAGCAGTTTTTTCATCTGAAAGGTACTTGTTTCCAATAATAACGGCCTGGCTTTTAAGTATTGTTGTAACCTCGCGCAGGCCATTTGTCATAAGAGTGCTTCCTGAGCTAACAATATCGCATACAGCATCGGCAAGACCAATTCCCGGAGCTATTTCAACGCTGCCGCTAATCTCTTCTATCCCGGCCTTAATACCATTCTTGGAAAGGTATTCAGAGAGGAGTCTGGGATAACTTGTTGCTATTTTCTTTCCAATGAAATAATCTGGTCCGGGGTACTTATCCCCTTTGGGGATAGCAAGACTCAGGCGGCATTGTGCGAAACCGAGCTGTTCCAGTATGGCTACATCCTTGTTCTTTTCGAATACCATATTCTCTCCGAGTATGCCAATATCGGCAACTTGTTGCTCAACATACTGGGGGATGTCATCATCCCTGAGGAAGAGTATCTCAACAGGGAAATTCCTTGCTTTTGTCCTCAGGACACCGGGTCCGTCCGAAAATTTGATGCTACACTCCTCAAGCAACTTATGAGAATCATCACTAAGCCTGCCTTTTTTTTGAATTGCAATTTTTAATTCATTCATTTCTTTTTAAATTAAAAAACCCGTCTGCATTTTTCAGACGGGTCTATAATATTTGTTTTTGCTACACATATCATTATTTCCTCGCCTGGGAGCAAGCATGAAAATAATGATGATGTAACATGCTTAAATACATTTTTAAAAAAATTTGACACAAATATAGGTAAAAAATCAATAAAAATTATAGAAACCTGTTTATTTAGATTCTATCTGCTATAAGATCTCCGACCTCAGATGTTGAGTAGCCCATTTTACCGGCTCCAAGGTCTTTAATTTTATTTGCTGTGACATACATAACAGCATTCTCAATTGCTCTGGCAGCCTTTTCTTCGCCAAGATGTTCAAGCATCATTGCGCCACTTGAGATTGACGCAAGCGGGTTAATTATATTCAGCCCTGTATATTTGGGTGCAGATCCGCCAATAGGTTCAAACATTGAAACTCCTTCGGGATTAATATTGCCACCGGCTGCTATGCCCATGCCTCCCTGGGTTATTGCTCCAAGGTCAGTTATTATATCTCCGAACATGTTACTGGTAACGATCACATCGAACCATTCCGGATTTTTGATCATCCACATGCATGTTGCGTCGACATGGTAGTATTCGCGTTTTATGTCAGGAAATGATGCCTGTCCCATCTCGTTAAAGGCCCGTTCCCAGAGGCCGAATACATAAGTTAGTACGTTTGTCTTACCGCAGAGAGCAAGCGTGTTCTTCTTGTTTCTTTTCCGGGTATAATCAAAAGCATATTTCAGACAACGGTCAACCTGCATCCTTGTATAGACCATGTTCTGTATAGCCACTTCATCGGGAGTGCCTTTCATTGTGACACCACCACTGCCTGTATAAACATCGCCTGTGTTTTCCCTGACAACAACATAGTCAATGTGTTCCGGACCTTTATCCTTAAGCGGAGTGTTGACTCCGGGATAAAGCCTTATCGGACGCAGGTTAATATACTGATCCAGTTCGAAACGCAGTCTGAGAAGTATACCTTTTTCAAGGATACCGGGTTTAACGTCAGGATGTCCTATAGCTCCAAGTAAAATGGAGTCAAACTTTCTTAACTGATCTGGTGCAGAATCAGGCAGTATCTCACCGGTCCTGAGATATCTTTCACCGCAAAAATCAAATTCTTCAAAGTTCATCTTAAAATCAAATTTTGAAGCTGCTGCCTTAAGGACTTTTATACTTTCCCTTACCACTTCAGGTCCGGTACCGTCGCCCGGTATTACTGCGATGTTATAATTTTTGCTCATAGTGTTTTTATACTGGGTTGTAAATTAATATTTCGTTATTACTGTCAATACCTATTTTATGCTCGCTATTGTCAACAATATTGAGCATTTTCTCAGTCGCTTTGATAGCCGATTCAGTCTGATCGACATCAAGTCCTTTTGTCCTGAATTCCTTTCCATTCAGATTCCAGGTAATTATTGTTTCGACAAGAGCATCAGTCTTACCTCCTGGAGGTATAGATACCTGATAGTCAATCAGATCGGGCAGGGCCTTGTTAAGTCTCCCATAGATCAGCCTCAGGGCTTTCATAAAAGCATTATATTGTCCGTCTCCTGATGATGTCTCCTGATACAGGTTCCCGTCTATTTCTATCTGGACGCTGGCAGATGGTTTCATTCCGAATGACAATGAAAGCGAATAATTCTTTATGAATATCTTATAGTCCGAAGTATCGTTTCTGAGAACATCAGAAATTATAAATGGGAGATCTTCTGTTGTCACATTTTCTTTTTTATCTCCGAGTTCGATCACTCTTTGGGTAATCTTGTCAATAGAATCGGCATCTAAAGAGAGACCAAATTCTTCAAGATTCTTTTTTATTGTCGCTTTGCCTGATTGTTTCCCTAGAGCATATTTCCTTTTTCTTCCGAAGCGTTCAGGAAGAAGGTTGTTGAAATATAGTTTATCCTTGTTGTCGCCATCGGCATGAACTCCGGAGGTTTGTGTAAAGACATTTTCCCCGATGATCGGTTTATTGACGGGGATTCTTATGCCGCTATATGTTTCGACTATTTTGCTGACCTTTGTTATTTCAAATTCATTTACTCCTGTCTCTGCCTTCAACTGGTCATGGAGTATCCCTATCACGCTTGACAGTGGAGCATTGCCTGCTCTCTCTCCCATGCCGTTGACTGTTGTATGCACACCTTTAACACCTGCCCTGACTGCTGAATAGATGTTGGCAACTGCAAGGTCATAATCATTATGAGGATGGAAATCAAAGTGATGTTCCGGATAACGGTCTGTCATCTTTTTACATAATTCGTATGTCTGATCGGGGTTAAGTATGCCAAGGGTATCAGGAAGCATAAACCTTTCAACCTTATCATCCTTAAGGGAATCTATCATATAAAAGACATAATCTTCAGAATGTATCATACCGTTTGACCAATCTTCAAGGTATATGTTTACATCCATGTCGTACTGTCCGGCCTTTTTGATTATATCCTTAATATCTTTTACATGTTGTTCAGGAGTCTTTCTCAGTTGTTTTTCGAGATGACGCAGCGATCCTTTGCAGAGGAGATTAATTACAAGTCCGCCTGCATCCTTTATCCATTCCAGGGACTTGTCACCATCAACGAAGCCGAGAACTTCGATTTTCCGGTGAAGCTCATTGTGTCTGGCCCAATTACTTATCTGTCTTATGGCTTCAAATTCACCTTTCGATACACGTGCCGAGGCTATTTCTATACGGTCAACCTTCAGTTCCTTAAGAAGGAGCTTGGCTATATGCAGCTTCTCAAAAGGAGAGTAGGAGACACCCTGTGTCTGTTCCCCGTCCCTGAGGGTTGTATCCATTATTTCGATTCTCATTATTTAAGTGTATTTCTTAATTCATAAGTTGTTATAAGATCCCTTATGCTGAGAAGGTATTCGATATCATCAAGACCTTTCATCAGACATTCTTTCTTATATTGATTGATCTCAAAGCTTTCAGATTCACCGGTTTCAGGTAAAGAGATTATCTGCTGTCCAAGATCAATCCTTACAATTGTATCAGGATCCTTTGCAATCAGTTTAAAAAGATGACCAAGAAACTTTTCAGATACAACAACAGGAAGCAATCCGTAATTAAGAGAGTTATTTCTGAAGATATCTGCAAAGAAGCTTGATACGACGGCCCTGAATCCATAATCAGCAAGAGCCCATACGGCATGTTCACGACTTGATCCGCTGCCGAAATTTTTGCCTGCAACAAGTATCTTACCACTATAAGCAGGATTGTTTAGTACGAAGTTGTCAATCTTAGCGCCATTCTTATCATAGCGCCAGTCGCGGAACAGGTTTTCACCGAAGCCTTCTTTGCTTGTAGTACTCAGGAATCTGGCAGGTATTATCTGGTCAGTATCGACATTTTCAAGCTGCAGCGGTACGCAGGTAGTTTCTAGTATTTCGAATTTTTCTTTTGCCATGGCAGACTAATTATTTAAGAATTCCCTGGGATCACTTATTTTTCCTGTAATAGCAGCAGCTGCTGCTGTAAGCGGACTCGCCAGCAATGTTCTTGCTCCCGGGCCCTGTCTTCCTTCAAAATTCCTGTTGGAGGTGGAGACAGCATACTTGCCGGAAGGGATTTTGTCTTCGTTCATTGCCAGACATGAGGAGCAACCCGGCTGACGCAGTTCAAAACCAGCTTCTTTCAATATATCGGCAATACCTTCATTTATTGCTTGTTGTTCCACCTTCTTTGAGCCGGGGACTATCAGAGCAGTTATTCCAGGTGCTTTCTTCCTCCCCTTTACAAGCCCTGCAAAGGCTCTCAGATCTTCAATCCTTCCGTTTGTACAGCTACCAACAAAGACGTAATCAACAGGGTGACCCAGTATCTTTTTCCGGGGTTTGAAGCCCATATAGTCAAGTGATTTCAAAAATGCGGCATTATCCTCTTTATTCACTGCCGATTCAGGGATTGATTCGTCAATAGCCATACCCATTGCGGGATTGGTGCCGTAGGTGATCATAGGCTTTATTTTTCCGGCATCAAATACCTTTTCGGAATCAAATTTTGCATCCTTGTCTGTTTTCAGCAGCATCCAGTTCTTCACAAGTGAGTCAAAATCAGGTTTAAGGTCTTCCTGTACTACTTTCGACAGGTACTCGAATGTTGTCATGTCAGGGGCTATCAGCCCTCCGCGGGCTCCCATTTCAATGCTCATATTACATATTGTCATCCTTCCTTCCATGCTCAGTGACTCAATTGCAGAGCCACTGAATTCAACGAAATAACCTGTTGCTCCTCCAGCCGAAATCTGTGAGATTATGTAAAGGATGATATCTTTTGCTGTGACCCCCTTTTGCAGTTTGCCATTCAATGTTATCCTCATTCTCTTTGGTTTGGGCTGGATAATACACTGACTGGCCAAAACCATTTCTACTTCGCTTGTGCCAATGCCGAAGGCAACAGTACCAAAAGCCCCGTGAGTAGAGGTATGACTGTCTCCACATACTATTGTCATTCCTGGTAATGTATAGCCAAGTTCCGGGCCAATAACATGAACTATTCCGTTTTTCGGATTGTTGATGCCAAAGTATTCGATATTGAATTCCCTGCAGTTTTTCTCAAGGGTTTCCACCTGATGCCTTGATACTTCATTTTTGATTGGCTTGTCTTGTTCCTTTGTGGGGATATTGTGATCGGCAGTTGCAATTGTCCTTGAAGGTCTGTATACCTGCAGCTTCCTTTTTCTCAGCCCGTCGAAGGCCTGAGGACTTGTCACTTCATGTATAAAATGCCGGTCGATATAAATGACGTCAGGCCCTCCCTTTATTGATTGGACCACATGACTATCCCATATCTTGTCAAAAAGTGTTTTTGGTTCCATATAAATTTACCATCATGTTATGAAGAGCTACTTTATTTTTGCTATAGCGTCTATAAATGCTTCAACTGAAGCTGTTACAATATCTGTGTGTGTTCCAAAGCCGTAGTAGATCTTACCCTCATTTTCAACCTGGATGTGTACTTTCCCGAAGTCATCGCTTCCTTTTGTTATTGCCTGAATAAGAAACTCTTCAAGGTGTACCGTTTTGCTTATAAGGTGTTTGGCAGCAGTAAAGGCAGCATCAATAGGACCGTTACCTGAGGCAGTTGATGTGTGAATCTCGCCGTTGATCCTTAGCCCTACTGTTGCAACAGGGACAGTTGATTTACCGCATACTACCTGGAGAAGTTCAAGTTTAAGGGATTTTTCACCCTGAAATACATCCCCTGTCAGTATTCTGATATCATCATCGTTCACTTCTTTCTTTTTGTCTGCCAATATGAGGAAGCGCTGGTAAATATCATCAAGAGCTTCCTTGTCGTAGTTGAAGCCCAGCAATTGAAGGCGATGATTAAGTGCAGCCCTGCCACTGCGGGCGGTAAGGATTATTGACGACTCTCTGATACCAACTTCCTGAGGATCTATTATCTCATAGTTCTCACGGTTTTTCAGAACGCCGTCCTGGTGGATACCTGATGAATGAGCGAAAGCATTCCTGCCAACTATGGCTTTGTTGGCCTGTACCGGCATACTCATGAGTGTTGATACAAGTCTGCTTGTAGAATAGATAAGCTTGGAATTGATATTGGTTCTGAGATTCAGGTTATGATGACTTTTGATTATCATTGCTATCTCTTCAAGTGATGTGTTACCTGCTCTTTCGCCAATACCGTTCATCGTAACCTCAACCTGCCTGGCGCCATTTATTATTCCCATCATAGTATTTGCCGTTGCCATGCCTAGATCGTTGTGACAGTGGGTGGAGATAACAGCCTTGTCAATATTGGGAACATTTTCCTTCAGATACCTGATCTTTGCTCCATATTCTTCAGGGAGGCAATAGCCTGTTGTGTCGGGGATATTGATAACCGTAGCACCCGCTTTAATTACTGCTTCAATGACCCTGGCAAGGTATTCATTTTCACTTCTTCCGGCGTCTTCGGCATAGAATTCGACATCGTCGACAAATTTGCGGGCGTATTTCACTGCATCAACAGCCCTGTTTAATATTTCTTCAGGTGTCGTTTTTATTTTATACTTTATATGGTATGGAGATGTTCCGATACCTGTGTGTATTCTTTTTCTTTTAGCATACTGAAGAGATTCGGCAGCAACATCAATATCTTTTTTAACTGCTCTTGTCAGTGCGCAAATTACCGGATTTGAGATGACCTTCGAGATTTCAACAACCGAGTTGAAGTCTCCGGGGCTCGATATAGGGAATCCGGCCTCAATCACATCAACTCCAAGAGCTTCAAGTGCTTCAGCTACCTGGATTTTTTCAATTGTATTCAGCTGACATCCTGGCACCTGTTCGCCATCTCTCAGGGTAGTGTCAAAAATTGAAACCTTTTCTTGCATTTTTATTTTGTGTTTATTTTTTTACTACTGGTCTCAGTTTCCTCACTGCAGCACCTGTTCTCCATAACTCTGAATCCCTCATTTCCTTCAGTTCAGCATCGAGCTTTTCCTTATAGTCAGGGGTTCCTGTTGATTCAAGTACTCTTACGCATTCCTCGCCCGATTCAACTTTCTTATACAGTTCCTTGAAAACAGGGAGTGTTACCTCCATGAATTTCGGTCGCCAGTCAAGTGCTCCGCGCTGAGCTGTTGCACTGCAGTTTCTGTACATCCAGTCCATTCCGTTTTCGTCAACAAGACGGATAAGGCTTTGGGTAAGCTCTTCAACAGTCTCATTAAATGCTTCAGATGGAGAGTGTCCGTTTTCTCTCAGTACCTGGTACTGAGCGTCAATTATGCCGGCAAGTGCACCCATAAGGACACCGCGTTCTCCTACCAGATCACTGAAAACCTCTTTTTCAAATGTGGTTGGGAAGAGATAGCCAGAACCGATGGCTATTCCTATTGCAAGGGTGCGTTCTTTAGCACGGCCCGTAAAATCCTGGAATACAGAATAACTTGTGTTGATCCCGGCTCCTGCAAGAAAATTCCTTCTGACACTTCTTCCTGATCCTTTGGGAGCACATAGTATAACATCGACATAATCCGGAGGAATTACGCCGGTATGTGTTTTATATGTTATTGAAAATCCATGGGAGAAATAAAGAGCATCACCCTTTTTAAGTCCGGCTTTTACAACGGGCCAAAGGATACGTTGTGCAGCATCTGATACCAGGTACTGTATGATTGTGCCTTTTTTTACAGCTTCTTCAACAGGGAACAAGGTTTCTCCGGGAACGAAGCCATCCTTGACTGCTTTATCCCAGTCATTCTTGAATTCGGGAGCCTGGCCGATTATAACATTTATTCCGTTATCTTTCATGTTCAAAGCCTGTGCAGGGCCCTGGACTCCGTAACCTATTATAACAACCGTTTCATTTTTAAGCACTTCTCGTGCCTTTGAAACAGGAAATTCTTCTCTTGTAACAACATCTTCAATTACTCCGCCGAAATCTATTTTAGCCATGATTTTAAATTTTAGTTTATTATTTAGTTAATTTTTTTCAAAAAGTTCAATATTTTCATTCCTGTATCTGTCTGCCCCATCCATTTCACTCAGGTATGCATTAAGCTCCTTAACCTGTTTTGTGACAGCCACTCTTCCTGAACAGGCAAACTGAAGGAGACCGTAAGGTTCAAGATGATTCAGAAGATCGTTTATCTCTGTTTTATGTCCCGTTTTTTCTATCACGGTATACTCTGGAGAAACAACAAGTATCCTTGCATGATGGTTTCTTACTATGCTGTCAATTATGTTACCTGACATCAAACCGTTTGTTTTAACCTTATATAGCGCTATTGCCTGGTAAATTATCTCATCCGAGGAATGGACAAAAACCTTTAGCACATCAACAAGCTTTTCTATCTGTTTTGCCACTTTCCTGACCATATCGGGTGATGCCTTTACTACAAGTGTAAGCAGTTGCACGCCTTTTACCACCGATTCTGAAGCAGTGATGCTTTCAATGTTTATCTGCCTTCTTGTTAGTATTATTGTTATCTGGTTGAGTATCCCAATATGATCTTCGCTGAATATTGATATTGTGAATTCCTGTTTTCCCATTTTAGCTTTTATAATTAAGTGTCACATCAGATACTGAAGCGCCAGGTTCCACCATCGGCAGAACGCAACCTTCTTTTTCAACTGAAATATCAAGGATGAAAGGACCTTCTGCGTCCAGCATCTGCTGGAGTGCCTCCTTTAATTCTCCTCTCTCTGAAATGCTTCTGGCAGGTATCCCGTAACCGTCTGCAATAATCTTGAAATCAGGGTTAACAAGTTCTGTTGAAGCATATCTCTTATTGAAGAACATATCCTGCCACTGACGCACCATTCCGAGATAACCGTTGTTGAGGATAATGATCTTGACAGGTATTTTATAGTGCATAATTGTTCCCAGCTCCTGCATAGTCATCTGAAATCCTCCGTCGCCGGTGAAGCCGATAACCTGCTTTCCGGGGTTCCCGATTTTTGCACCAATTGACGCCGGCAGTCCGAAGCCCATAGTTCCCATACCGCCTGATGTCACAAAGCTTCCCGGTGAGGAGAATTTGTAGTAACGTGCAGCTGACATCTGGTTTTGTCCAACATCAGTCACAATTATAGCGTTATCGCCAGTCAGTTCTGAAACAAGCCTTACAACTTCACCCATTCTTATTGCACCTTCTTCAGGACTTGTTTCAGCTTTTATCACTTTATCAAATTCTATCTTGTCGCATATTCTGAATTCCCTGATCCATGATTCATAGGATTTCTCCTTTACAAGGTGTATCAGATGCTGGAGCACCTCTTTGGCGTCATTATGGATTTCAAGATCGACCTGGACATTCTTGTTTATTTCTGCCTCATCGATCTCAATATGAATTATCCTTGCCTTTTTTGCATATTTTTTAAGGTTACCTGTAACCCTGTCGTCGAAGCGCATTCCAATTGCAATAATGAGGTCTGCCTCATTTGTCATCAGGTTTGGGCCGTAGTTTCCATGCATACCCAGGAGGCCGGCATAGAGTCTGTGGTCACAGGGGAATGATGAAAGGCCGAGCAGGGTTACAGCTACAGGTATGCCTGTTTTTTCTGCAAATGTTTTCAGCTCTTTCTCAGCTCCTGATATCAGGATCCCGTGGCCGGCAAGAATCAGCGGCTTTTCTGCATGATTAATCATTATTGCGGCAGATTCTATTGCTTTCTTTCTTAGCGGCAGATGGGGGTTATAGCTTCTCAGGTAAGTACATTTTTTATATCTGAAAAGCAGTTTTTCAAACTGAGCATCTTTTGTTATGTCAATCAGTACAGGGCCCGGTCTTCCGGTCTTTGCAATATAGAATGCCCTGGCTATAGTGCCTGGGATATCCTGTGGTTTTTTGATCTGGCAGTTCCATTTCGTTATCGGCATTGAGACCCCCAGAATGTCAGTCTCCTGAAAAGCATCAGTACCTATCAGTTCTGAAACAACCTGTGCAGTAATAAATACCATTGGTACTGAGTCAAGGTAAGCATTGGCTATACCTGTTATAAGGTTTGTAGCTCCGGGGCCGGATGTTGCAAAACAGATACCAGGTTTCCCTGTTACCATCGCATAGGCCTGGGCTGCATGTGCAGCTCCCTGTTCATGACGGGTAAGTATGTGCCTTAGCTTTCCGGAATAATCGAGCAGTTTATCGTATACAGGCATAATTGCACCGCCGG